>TARA_R100000049_G_C1957650_1_pt1 | contig 35717 bp, 33 predicted proteins | sample TARA_R100000049 | Tara Oceans TARA_R100000049 (sample SAMEA2619992) | marine metagenome | biome: marine biome (ENVO:00000447); feature: mesopelagic zone (ENVO:00000213) & marine oxygen minimum zone (ENVO:01000065); material: "saline water (ENVO:00002010), including plankton... | reverse complement strand
GGCGATGGCGGCGGCAGTATCCACCGGCCATTCCGGTTCGCTGAACAGCCGCTGACCGTGTTTTTCCGTGATGACGGGTTGTCTGACCTGATCGGCTTTACCTATGCCGACTGGCACGCCCGGGATGCCGTGGGTGACCTGGTACATCACATGGAGAATATTGCGAAGGATAATCGCAACAACGCCAATGCGGTGATTTCGGTGATTCTGGACGGTGAGAATGCCTGGGAATATTACCCGGAGAACGGCTACTACTTCCTGGACGAGTTGTACCGGGTTCTGGAGAACCACTCGGATCTGAAACTGACCACCTACCGGGATTACCTGGATACCCCGGATTGCCAGCCCGAGGGCCTGCCTCACCTTGTTGCCGGCAGCTGGATTTACGGAACCTTCTCAACCTGGATTGGCGACCCCGACAAAAACCGTGCCTGGGATTTGCTGTGTGAAGCCAAGCAGCATTACGACAAGGTGATGGACAACGGCTCGTTAAATGCAGAACAGAAGGCGGCGGCTGCAAGGCAGCTGGGCTTGTGTGAAGGTTCGGACTGGTTCTGGTGGTTTGGTGATTACAACCCGGCTGCTGTAGTGAAAGATTTCGAACACCTTTACCGGCGCCACCTGGTCAACCTGTACGACGCCATCGGATACCCGGCACCATCGAGCCTCTTCCAGCCCTTGAGCCAGGGCGGTGGCGAGCCGGCCCGGGGCGGCGCCATGCGGCCAGGGCACGAATCGGGTGAGGGTTCATGACTCAGGCCCTGCCGCCCGTTTCTGTGTTTTCCCGGCGCCGTGCCGGTGTGCTGCTGCACCCGACAGCCTTGCCGGGCAGCCACGGCAAGCTGGGCGAAAGCGCTCGCAGGTTTGTGGACTGGCTTGCAGCGGCCGGTGTAACGGTGTGGCAAACGCTGCCTATCGGGCCGACCCATCCGGATCTTTCACCCTATCAGTCGCTGTCGGCCCACGCCGGTAACCCGGAGCTGATCGACTTCAGGGAACTGCCCGGCAAGCTGGAAAGCCGGGAGATTGACGATGCCTGGCCACAATTTCTGGCCAGCCACAGCCATTGGCTGGATGACTACGCACTGTTTATGGCCATCCGGGCCAGATACCCGGGAACAGCCTGGCCGGACTGGCCCGACCCCCTGCGACGGCGCGACTCCAGTGCACTGGCAGAGTTTTCCCGGGCCAATGAATCAGCCATCGAACAGGTGAAATACGAGCAGTTCCTGTTCCACCGGCAATGGCATGCGCTCAGGGAATATGCCCGGGACCGGGGCGTGCTGATGTTCGGGGACATTCCCATCTTTGTGGCCCACGACAGCGCCGATGTCTGGGCCAATCCGGAGCAGTTCAAGCTGGATGCAAACGGTCAGCCGCTGGCAGTAGCTGGCGTTCCGCCGGATTATTTTTCGCCGGACGGCCAGCACTGGGGTAACCCGCTTTATAACTGGCAGGCCATGGCACGGGATGGTTACCGGTGGTGGCTCAGCCGCCTGGCCAGCCAGCGGGAAAAGTTTGATCTGTTGCGGATAGACCATTTCCGGGGCCTGCAGGCGTTCTGGGAAATTCCTGCCAGTGACCCCCGGCCGGTGAACGGCTACTGGGTGCCGGGCCCGGGGGATGACTTTCTGTCGGCCTGTTTCCGGGAACTGCCGGACCTTCCCCTGGTAGCCGAGAATCTCGGCATTATCGGCGACGATGTGGAGCAGTTGCGCCACCGTTTCCGGCTGCCCGGCATGACGGTTCTGCAGTTCGGCTTTGACGGCAGCCCGGGCAATCCGCACCTGCTGCATAACCACAGGGCGGAAGACCTGGTGTACACCGGAACCCACGACAACGACACCACCCTGGGCTGGTACCACAGCCTTGATGAGCGCACGCGGCAACACGTAAACCACTACCTGAGAATTACCGGCGAAGAGGCAGCGCAGATGCCCTGGCCAATTATCCAGGCCGCCATGGGATCGGTCTCCGGGCTGGTGGTTGTGCCCGTACAGGACTTGCTGGGCCTGGGCTCTGATGCCCGATTCAACACCCCCGGTACCATCGAGAACAACTGGATATGGCAGCTTCCAGAGCATTATCAGGAGCTTGTGGATATTGCCCGGCTCAGGGAAACGGTTCAGCTATACGGGCGGTAATGTTGCTCCGGTTATTTATTGATCAGAGTCAAGTTGATCAATAAACAAACAGATATAACTGGTGAATGAACAGGTCTAACCTGTATCCGCCAGAAAACAAAAGTTTGTGAAAGGGGGCTCTAATGGAACACCGTCTTAGCCAGCGAATTGAAGGGGAGTTGCCTATACTGGTGTACAAGCGTGGTATGCCTGTAGCCACCGGGGCGATAAAAGATGCGTCCAGGCGGGGGCTTTTTATTGTCACCGGCTTTGATGATGTGCGGCTGAACCAGGCCCTGCACTTGTCGTTCCGGTTTCCCGAGCAACCCGAGAAACACCATACGCTGAAGGCCCACGTGGTTCGAAGGGCCGACCAGGGGCTCGGCGTCGATTTTGACAGCGCAGAGAATGACGCAAGGGTCATTTCCGAGCTGATACTCTGGTTGGAAGACCACAAAGACGCAGACGGCCGGGCGGCCCTCAGACATCGCAAGATTCACTAAAAACCCGACACGAAAGGAAGAAACAGCAATGGCTAGACTGGAAGGCAAGGTAGCAGCGGTAACCGGCGGAGCATTGGGCCTGGGCCGGGCCATGGTGGAACGGATGGTAGAGCAGGGCGCGGCAGTAGGTGTGCTCGACGTGCTTGATAAAGAAGGCGAAGCCCTGGTGCAGGAACTCACCAAGAAAGGTTTCCGGGTGGCTTACTGGCATTGTGACGTGGCCGATGAAAGCCAGGTGAAAGCAGCGCTGGATTGCGTGGCCGAGCGCTTTGGCAAGCTGAACGTTATGGTGAGCAATGCCGGTATCTCCGGTGCCAACAAGCCGACCCACGAAGTGACCGAGGCAGAATGGGACAAGGTTCAGGATATCAACGTAAAGGGTGTGTTTTTCTGCACCAAGCACTCGGTTCCGCACATGCTGAAAGCCGGAGGCGGCAGCATCGTCAACCTATCCTCCATTTATGGCCTGGTAGGTGCTCCCGACGCACCGCCATACCATGCCTCCAAGGGTGCGGTACGGCTGATGTCCAAGACAGATGCCATGATCTACGCCAAAGACCGAATCCGGGTGAACTCTGTCCACCCCGGCTTTATCTGGACACCGATGGTAGAGGGCCACATGAAAACCACCGGAGTGGATCCGGAAGAGGCGAAAAAGGCCACCGCCGCCCTGCACCCGCTGGGCCACATGGGCGAGCCGGACGACATCGCCTGGGGCGTGGTTTACCTGGCGTCGGATGAATCCAAATTTGTAACCGGCAGCGAGCTGGTGATCGACGGTGGCTACACCGCACACTGACGGCTTGAGGCCAGCCCATGACACTTGCCGCCTATTCCATGCGGGCCCTGCCCGACCAGTTGTCGGGGCTTATCTCCCTGGCACTGGACCTGCGCTGGACCTGGCATCACGGCGGCGACCGGTTATGGCGGGCCCTGGACGAAGAAGCCTGGGAAGCCACCCATAATGCCTGGCTAGTGCTCAACGGGGTTGCAGTGGAGCACCTGCAGGCGTTATCCCAGGATCCGGATTTCCTGACGCTCTATCAGGAGCAGGTCAGCCGGCATGAAGACTTTACCCGGGCTGCGACCTGGTATTCGGATTCCTGCAATAACAATCTCGATGGCGGAATCGCCTGGTTCTGCATGGAATATGGCGTTTCCGAATCACTGCCTCTGTACAGTGGCGGCCTCGGAGTACTCGCTGGCGATTTCCTCAAAGCTTCCAGTGACCTCGGTGTTCCGGTGATGGCCGTGGGCCTGCTGTATCAGCAAGGATACTTCCGGCAAGCCCTGAACACGGCAGGCGAACAGATCGAATTCCATCCCTACAACGATCCCACCATGTTGCCGGTATCGCCCTTACGGGACAGCAACGGCGAATGGGCGAGGGTGACTGTACCCTTTCCGGGCCGGGAGGTTCGGCTTCGGGGCTGGAAAGGCCAGGTGGGGCGTTGCGAGCTCCTGCTGCTGGACAGTAACGACCCCCGCAACGAACCCGGCGACCGGGGTATCACCAGCGAACTTTACAGTGGCGACCCGGAAAAGCGTCTGCAACAGGAAATGGTTCTGGGTATCGGAGGCTGGCGTTTGCTGGAACTTCTGGATCGGAAACCGGCACTTTGCCACATTAACGAAGGCCACAGTGCCCTGGCCCTGGTAGAGCGGGCCCACCAGTGGCAACGCAGCCAGCAAACTGATTTTGAAGTCGCCCGCGTTGCCACCCGGGCCACTAACCTGTTCACCACCCACACATCCGTGGCCGCCGGGTTCGACCGTTTTCCCCGCGCACTGGCGGCCCTGTACCTGGAACCCTGGCTTTCCGGGCAGGGCAACCGCCTGGAGAACCTGCTGGGCATCGCCAATGGTGGCACATCAGACCTGAATATGGCGGGGCTGGCCCTGGGCATGAGCGGCCGCTTCAACGGTGTCAGCCGGATACACCAAAAGGTGACCCAGACCATCTTCCAGCCCTGGTTTGGTCGCTGGCCCACGCCGGATATCCCTGCAGACTACGTGACCAACGGAATCCATACCCCGAGCTGGGATTCTCCGGAATCCGACCAGCTCTGGACCCGCGCCTGTGGCAAGGACCGCTGGCGCCAGCCAATGCTCGAACCGGAACCCATGTGCGACGTTGATGACCTGTCTATCTGGGAAATGCGCCGCAACCAGCGCCGCCGGCTGGTGAGTTATCTGCGTAAACGCCTGCACGCACAACATTGCGAACATAACTACGGCAGCAACCCGGACGCCGCCTGCGGCCTGTTGCTGGATACAGAAACCCTGACACTGGGTTTCGCGCGGCGGTTCACGGCCTACAAACGCCCGGACCTGTTGCTGAAAGACCCGGAAAGGCTCGTCCGGTTACTGACCACCCGTGACCGGCCGTTGCAGATCGTGCTGGCTGGCAAGGCACACCCGAAGGACAAGGTTGGCAAGGAACTGATCCGGCGCTGGAAAGCCTTTTCGCAGCGCCCGGAAGTGGAAGGCAAGGTAGTGTTCATTGAAGACTACGACCTTGCCGTGGCCGGCCAGCTGATTCAGGGCGTTGACGTGTGGTTAAACACCCCGAGCCACCCGTGGGAAGCCTGTGGCACCAGTGGCATGAAAGTTCTGGTGAACGGCGGGCTCAACCTTTCCCAGTTTGATGGCTGGTGGGCGGAAGCCTGGAACGATCAGGTTGGCTGGGCGATACGGCCCGGGGCAAGCTTTGAAGAACTGGCACTGGATGGCAGCCATGACGACTCGGATGCCCGGGAACTTTATGAACTGCTGGAACAGCAGGTGATTCCGGAGTTCTACCACCTGGATGACAAGGGCTTGCCCGGTACCTGGCTGCAACGCATCCGTGCCAGTATGGACCAGCTGACCGCCCGCTATTCGGCAAACCGCATGGTGCGGGAGTATGTTTCCGACTTTTACCTGCCGATGGTGACCCAGGGTAACGAACGCACCCCGGAAATCGCGGCCGAGCTGGTTGCCAACCGAAAGAACGTCTGCCGGCACTGGCCAAAACTTCGGTTTGGTGAACTGACCGAACAGACGGGCGACAACAGCCAGACCTTTTCACTCTGTGTTTACCTGGACGGCCTGGGCCATGAACAACTGGCGGTGGAACTGGTGGCGGAAGCGTCGGAGTTCGGGCCAAGACTGGTGCAACCCATGGCTATGGAGCATGCACTGGAGGGGTCTGAAGACAGCTATCTCTACCGGGCAACCGTGCCCCCGCGCCCGGCAGGCCACTTCACCCCGAGAATCCGGGTAAAGGATGCCCGCCTGAACCTGCCGCTGGAAGACAGCCACATCCTTTGGTACCGCTAGAATCAGCCGCGCCAGAATCCCGGTGACAACACAATCACCACGCTGAGAATCTCCAGGCGGCCCATCAGCATACCCACCGAAAGAATCCACTTGGCGGCATCCGGCAGCGGGCCGAAGTTACCCGCCGGGCCGATAATGTCGCCCAGTCCAGGCCCAACGTTGGTGAGCGATGTCAGCGCGCCCGACAGCGAAGTGACAAAGTCCAGCTGCAGGGATGCCAGCAGTACCGTAATAATCAGCAGGCACAGCAGGAAAATAAAGGTATAGGCGATCATCGAGGAGATAATCTCGTCGCTGACCGCCCGGCCGTTGTAATTCCGGGTAAACACCGCGCGGGGGTGCAACAGGCGCATCAGCTGCTCCCGCAGGATAATCAGTGACAGCTGGAAGCGGAAAATCTTCATACCGCCGGCCGTGGAGCCGGAACAGCCACCCACAAACATCAGGAAGAAGAAGGCGACAAACGCCAGAGGGCCCCAGGCTGAATAGTCTTCCGAAGCGTAACCGGAGGTACTCACCACCGAGGTAACGTTGAACAGGGTGGATACATAATTATGGAAGGGGTCGAATGCCACCGGCGATACCCACCACCGGTGCAGCGTGAGCAACAGTGGCACTACCAGCAGAATCGCCAGGAACAGGCGTACCTGCTGATCCTTGAACAGCACAAAGTGCTGGCCGTGCATTTCCCGCACAAACAGGAAGAACGGCAAGCTGCCGAGCATCATAAAGAAGGTTGCTTCCATAAGGATCAAGTCGTTGAATTTGCCCATGGACATGTCGGAGGTGGAGAAGCCACCGGTAGCGATACTGGTCAAACCGTGGTTGAACGCATCAAACAGGCTCATACCGGATAACCAATAGGTCGTTACTGCGATGACGGTGAACACCAAATAAACGAACAGAAGGCCACGACTGAGGGTTTTCATCCGGGGCAGGGCCTTGTCAGTCCACTCCGAGGATTCGGTCGCAAACAGGCGCATTCCGCCCACCCGCAGGAACGGCAGAACGGCAACGAACATACCGATAATCCCGATGCCACCGAGCCATTGCAGAATGGAACGCCAGAGCAGCAGGTCCCGGTCAAAGTTATCCAGCCCGCTGAACACGGTAGCGCCCGTAGTGGTAATGCCGGAGGTACCTTCAAACACCGCGTCGGCAGCAGAAATACCGTTATCGCTCAGATAAAAAGGCAGGGACGAGAGCAGGGCGATAATAAACCAGCTGGATACGGTCAGAACAAACATGTATCGGGGCTTGAGCTCCCGATTATTGTTGCGGGTAAGCAGGATACCCAGAATACCCAGCACACAGACGATCGCAGCAGACTCTGCAAACGCCATGGCATTAGGCGCGCCGGAGGGAGTTCCGGCCAGGAGAAACACCGGTAACGTCATGAAAGCACTCAAAAGTACAAACATCACGCTGACAATAAAAATAACAGGATTTAGATTTCTCAAGGTGCGCCCGTACCAGCTGACAGTGAGAGGCCGTCAGGATACCCGCGGTGCCCTGTATCCGCAAGGTAACAGCCCGCGTGGCGCAGGATTACCGGCAAATTAAAACACTGTAAATTCCGGGTAAATGCGGAACCTTACTATGGCCAGTGCCGTTGAGTTGGTGCAAGTTGATAACAGGAGTGCAACACAACTCCGTTTTTCACCAAGGAGAAACGCTATGACTATCAAAAAGAATGTTCTGATTGCGTCTGTGGCTACGGCCGGCATTGCCATGGCTGGCGCCGCATCGGCCCAGGATATGTACAAATCTGGCGTTGGAGGTTTGTATGCGGGTGCGAATTACACGTTTATGAACGCGGATTTTGACGGAATTGGTGATGCCGACGCGGGCACACTGTCCGGCAAAGTGGGCGTAATGGCCACCGAATACTTTGGCGTGGAAGCTCGCGCGGGGTTTGGTGTAGATGACGATACTGTTCGGGGCGTTGACGTTAAACTGGACAACTTCTTCGGCGGCTACGCCACTTTCAACATGGTAAATGAGAGCCCGATTACGCCTTACGGGGTGCTGGGTTTCACCCGTATCGAAGCTGAGGCAGGTAATGCCAAGGACGACGACTCCGACTTTTCCTATGGCGCTGGCGTAAACTTCGCCTTCGCCCCGAACCTGTCCGCGAACCTGGAGTACATGCGTTACTACGATGATAACGATGTAACCGTGGATGGCCTGGGCATCGGCATGCAAGTCAATTTCTAACCCCGCGCCCAACGCACAAAGCCCGCCGGAAGCCTCTTCCCGCGGGCTTTTTCATGCTCAACCGTTAATAAAGGATCCGAGTAACAACACCCCGCCATAGCCCAGCGTATAGGCAGCCAGCAAGTGAAGGGCGTAGCGCATGTAGGTGCCAAAGGTGAGTCCCTGAATCTTGCTCATGGCCACAATGCCTGCGGCAGAGCCGATCACCAGCAAAGAACCGCCCACGCCCACGGCGTAGGTAAGCCCCATCCATTCCGCAGGGCTCATATCAATCCCGGATTTCAGCAACGCAGCGGTCAACGGAACGTTGTCGATAATCGCCGAGAAAATGCCCATCAGATAATTGGCGTAGACCGGCGGCAGTACGTCATAGATGGCTACCAGCGAATCCAGCGCGTGGATTTCCTTGAGCATACCCACCAGCAACAGAATACCGAGGAAAAACAGCAGGGTTTCGAACTCGATCACCCGAATGTATTCCAGGATCGGGTCCAGGTCTTCGTCGCTGCTCATGAACCGGGACACCAGGAACATGATAGAAAGACCGAACAGAAAGGTAAGAACCGGCGGGATGCCAAACAGGGCATTTCCGCTAATGGTGCCGATAATGGTCGCCAGGAACAGAATCGCGATGATCACATCAACCTTTCGCACTTCATTGGAGCTGGCTTGCAGCGTCACCGTTCCGGACAGCCCGCCGGAGAGGAACACCGCCAGGATAAACACCGTGATCGAGGCCGGGATGGCCAGTGTCAGCAATGTCAGAATCTCTACCTTGTCGGCCAGGAAGATCATCAGCGTGGTTACATCGCCGGTAATCAGCGAGACACCACCGGAGTTCACCGCAAACACAACCAGAACAATAAATTGCAGGCGTTTCTTGAGTTCAAGGTTCAGGGACAGGATCAGTGAGCAGGAAACGAGGGTAGCGGTGATATTGTCCGCCAGGGACGAGAACACAAAACAGAACAGCCCGGTGAGGAACAGCAATCGGCGTTCCGTCACTTTGCGTGGCATGATCAGGTAGATCATGTTCTCGATCATGCCTTTCTTGTTCAGGTATGCCACGAAGGTCATCGCCGCCACCAGGAACAACCAGAGCCCGGCAATCTCGGCAACACTTTCAGACAGCCCGGCTGAGACCGCGGCAGTTTCATCCGGGCTGACACTGAAAAGAAACAGCAACACCCAACTCAGGGTGCCAAAAAACAGGGTCGTCTTTGCCTTATTAACGTGGATGACTTCTTCGAAAATCACGCCAAGAAGCGCAAGCACCGCAACCGCAATCAGAACAGCATCAAGAACTGGCATCTCAGGATCCTGAACCGCAGAAAAGGAATGGCTGCCTGTGAATGAGCCGCCGGGAAAGTCGTTGGCGATTCTAAACCTGTATGGCGCTTATCACAAAGTCTCCCAGTCAGATATCGTATTTAACATAATATACATTATGCGCAGTACGGTATGGGGGTATCTGTTCAAACAGGTAAGCCCTTCATGTCGTCAGAATGGCAAACACAGGCCCCGCCGTATTTCACAGAAATGCCTCTAAAGCTTCAATCAGGCCCTGGTGGGGATTCTGCACACGCAGCCGGCCACTTTCTTGCTCTGTGATAACGGTAAAACGCAGAACAACCTGGCCGGCCATCACAATCTGCACGGGCTGGCCCAGGTTTGCCCTGGTCATTTCGCGGAGCTCAGCTCGGCCCTGTTCGTCCAGAACAATCCATAGAAGCCCGTCATCCGAGATCGACGCTTTCTCCACCCGTTCGACAGGCACGGAAAACTCCACGACTGCAGTTTGTTCATCCCATAGCGTCTCTGCACCTGAAGGAACCGCAAACAGGCACACCGAGAACGCAGCGGCGATTACCAATCCCGATAAGCCGTTTTTTATATTCATAACTCGCTGAAACTCCATTTTCGTCGCATCAATTGAAGCAGAGAGATTGCTGAGGCGCCGAAACGCTTGAGAGTTACTGCATGAAGAGTTGGCGATAACTCACTGAATTTTATACACTCTCATTATGTCCAATATTTAGGAGTATTGGGCATTTCAGGCTTCCCCGACTGTACAACACACTTCGCAAACAAGGCTGCCCAGATGAACGCCAGGCCCGGATTTCCCGGTTTTCCGCTGTTTGATACCGCTGATCTCATCCACGAACAGGCCGAGCTTGCGCTGTATCCGGATCTGCGTGCAGCGCTGGATGCGGTGCCCATCAACCCGGACAAAGCCCGTCAGGACTTCTACACCGCCCGCCGCTTCCTCGAAAAATACAGCGATGTTTCCGGCACATACAACCGTTTTCGAAGCGAAATCCAGCGTTTTCTCAACTACACCTGGCTGATTGCCCGCCGTCACCTTGCCCAGGCAGACAGCGACCTGATCACAGGCTACTTTGCCTTTTTGAAAACACCTCCGGCGCCCTGGATATCCCGCGGGATCTATCCTGCGTTTACTTCACAGGCGGACCTGCGCCGCTCAAACCCGGACTGGCGGCCCATGGCGCTCCGGTCCAAAGCCGTGCAGGCGCCCTACTCTGTTACCCAGGCCAGCCTGAATGCCAGCCGCACCGCCTTGCAGACCTTCTTCAAATACCTGGTGGCCCACGATTATCTGCCCAAAAATCCACTGATTGATGTCCGCAAGCGGGACCGGAACGCCAAACCCAACCTGAATCAGGACCGGGACGCCGAAGTGCGGCGGTTGACGGACTGGCAATGGTCGTTCCTGCTGGAAACCCTCACTGAACTGGCGGACAGCAACCCGAAATTCGAGCGTAACCTGTTTGTGATCGTCACCATGAAAAGCCTGTTCCTGCGGGTCAGCGAACTGGCACCGCGGCCGGTGGACCGGAACCAGGTGCGTACCCCCTGCTTTGGTGATTTCCGCCGAACCATTGTCGATGGCGAACCCTACTGGGTGTATTCGGTGTTCGGTAAAGGCGACAAAACCCGGCAAGTTACCTTGCCAGACGCCTACCTGGATTACCTGAAGCGCTGGCGAGGCCATCTGGGCCTGCCTTCTCCGTTGCCGGTGCCCGGAGAATCCACGCCTATTCTGCCGTCCGCGAAAGGTAATGCCATCGGAAAACGACAGGTGCAACGCATCTACGAGCAGGCAATGGTTGCCACCGCAGACCGGATGGAGCGCGAAGGCTATCTGGATGAAGCCAGGCAAATGCTGGCGATTCGCTCCGAAACCCACTATCTGCGCCACACCGGTGCCAGCCAGGCCATCGAGGCCGGGGCGGATATCCGCCACATCAGTGAAGAGCTCGGCCACGCCAATGCCACCTTCACGGAATCCGTCTACGTAAACTCGGAACAGGCCCGCAGGCGAACAGAAGGCCGTCGCCGGCGGGTGTAACTGCTGGTTCTGTTAAACGATGCCCAGCGATTGGTTTACCCCGTCACGAATTTCGCGGTAGCGCTCGGCATCGTTGGCAAGGATTTCCAGGTTATCTTCCGGAAAGATTTCTTTTAGCTTGCTCCTGGCTTTCTCTGTGTTTAACCGCGCCGGCATCAACTGTTCCAGTGCGCGCAACATCACTTCCGGCGAAACCGAGGCTCCGGGCGATGCACCCAGCAAGGTGCCATAGGTCTTGTCGCTGGAGACGATTATCTCCGTGCCCATCTGCAGGTCGCCATCTTTAATGATCTGTACCCGCTGCCCGGCTTCCACGGCTTGCCAGTTGAACTTGTCACCGAGCCCGGGGGCAAACTTCTCCAGCGAATCGAGCATGCTCTGCTCGCCTTTGAAGGTTTCGGAGACCAGGTATTTCACCAGTGGGAAGTTCTCCATGGCCACGTTCAACAGGCCCGGAATGTCGTGCAGGCGCATGGAGCGGAGATAGTCAATAAAGCCCCGGCCTTTCTCAAGAACCGGTTTAAAGGAGGCAAACGGCCCGAATAACAGGTAATGCTGGCCATTGGCCACCCGCAGATCCAGGTGCGGAACAGACATCGGAGGTGCGCCCACTTCTGCCCGGCCATAGGTTTTGGCGCGGTATTGGTCAGCCTGCTCCGGCGTAACCGGCGCCTGCAGGAAACGGCCACCCACCGGGAAGCCGGCGAAACGCCTGGCAAACGGCAAATGGCTCCGTTTCAGTAGCGGGAAGGCGCCACCGCCGGCGCCAACAAACAGTACATCAGCTTTATACTGGGTGGCCGTACCGTTGCGCTCGGTTTCCAGTAACCAGCTGCCGGCCGGGCTGCGGTGTGCCCGCTTTGCGCGTACACCGTACTCAATGGCCACGCCCAAATCCCGGGCAGCGTACGCAGCCATTTGTTCTGTCAGAGAGCCGAAGTTCACATCCGTGCCGGTTTCAATTACCGTGGCAGCCATCTTTTCATGGCGAGGCCGGCCCTCCATGGTGTAAGGGATCCAGCTTTTTATCTCATCAAAATCATCGGAATACCGCATACTTTCGAAGAAATGATGGCCGGACATTTCCTTGTGCCGAAGCGCCAGCTCTTCAATGAAGGATTCCGAGACCAGGGTGCAGTGCTTGGTCTGGTTGATGAACGTGGTGGGGTCTTTAATGGCACCCTTTTCTACCAGGTACGCCCAGAATTGCTTGGCCACGTTAAACTGGGCGTGGATCTTCAGGGCCTTTTCAACGGAGATAACCTCACCGTCTACCGGGGTGTAATTCAGCTCACAGTTGGCTTCGTGACCGGTACCAGCGTTGTTGAATACCCAGGAGTTCCCTGCCCCCGGGCCATCCAGCCGTTCCAGTATGGTGATATCCAGCTCGGGTGCCAGTTCCTTTGCCAGTGTGGCAAGGGTGACACCCATAATGCCTGCGCCGATAACAATTACCTTCATAGCCTGTGCCCGCCCGAGTCGGTTGTAGGAGTTTGTTCATCAAAGCCTTTTGGCCAGTGTACTCCTACTGCTGCATGTGCTCTACATCCTCACGGGCATCACGCAAAAAGGACTCCACGGTTTCTCCGGGCAGCAGCAACTGCTGTTCTATCATCGAATCCCGCCAGTCAGACTCTGCAAAGATGCATCGGTATTCGTTCGGGAACTCTACATAAAGGCGTTTGAAATACTCCCTTGCCCGCACCTTGTTCGGCTCTTTGCGGCGGGATTCCAGTACAGCCATGTTGTACAGCGCCCCGGCCCTGACCTGGTCCGGCTGGCTATCATCTTTGTAAATCCGTTCAAGGCGGCTGAGCACTTCATTCACACCGGTCAGCCGGTATTCCCTGAGGATCTCTGTGGCGGATTCCATCACCCGGTCTTCGCCGTGCCGGCAGGGTGAGCTGGCATGGTCCTGCACATACTGGTTGACGGCCCGCTCTACTTCATGACGGTGTTTGTGGTCCTGCTTCTGTTCATACACAAAGCCGGTACCCACGCCGGTGGCGATGGTGCCGGGCATGCAGCCGGCTACCATCCCGGCCAAGGCCAGGGACCCGGCAACGCCGAACGCCCTGAGAGATTTCATCTGTGTCATCTGGTCATCCCTGATGGTCTGGAATACGTAGGTTACAATCGACGAATGTCGGGTAACATACGATAACGGTCATATCGTACCGGTACCGTGACCCCTGTATTAAAACCGAAAAGGAGTAATCGAATGGCAAATACCAAAGCATACGCCGCCACTACGCCGGATTCCGGCCTGGCCCCCTACGCCATAGACCGCCGGGAGCTGCGGACCGACGACGTAGCCATCGAAATCGACTACTGCGGTGTCTGCCACAGCGATCTCCACACCGTCGAGAACGATTGGGGCGGCTCGAAGTACCCGGTTATTCCCGGGCACGAGATTGTGGGCCGGGTAACCGCCGTGGGGCCGGATGTAAAAGGCTATAAAGAGGGTGACCTGGTGGGCGTGGGCTGCATGGTAGACAGCTGCCGTACCTGTTCCGCCTGCGAATCCGGGCTGGAGCAATATTGCGATGAAGGCTCTACCATGACCTATGGCAGCCTGGACCGGCACGATGGCACCGTTACCCACGGTGGCTACTCGGAGAGAATCGTGGTCGGCGAACGCTTTGTGGTTCGCGTGCCAGAGAAACTGGACCCGGCCGCTGCGGCACCGATTCTGTGCGCGGGCATCACCACCTACTCGCCCCTGAAGTACTTCAATGTCGGCAAGGGCCACAAGGTCGGCGTTCTGGGCATGGGTGGCCTTGGCCACATGGGTGTGAAATTCGCCAAGGCGCTGGGCGCTGAAGTGACTATCTTCACCCGCTCCGAGGCCAAGGTTGCGGAAGCGAAGAAACAGGGCGCAGACCATGTGATCATCTCTACCGATGAGGCGCAGATGAAGGCAGCGGCCAACTCCTTCGACTTCCTGCTCGACACCATTCCGGTGGCCCACGACCTGAACCCCTACCTGAAATGCCTGAAGCACGATGGCACCCATATCCTGGTGGGCCTGCTGACGCCGGTTGAGCCAGCCCTGCAAGCCGGGCTGCTGGTTACCAAGCGCCGGGTGATTGCAGGTTCCCTGATCGGTGGCATGCCGGAAACCCAGGAGGTGCTGGATTTCTGCGCCGAGCACGACATCACCTGCGACATCGAGATGCTGGACATCCGCAACATCAATGAAGCCTACGAGCGCATGAAAAAAGGCGACGTGAAGTACCGCTTCGTGATCGATATGAAGACGCTCAAACAGAGCTGATCAGCCCTCCGAAAGCGCCCGGGCAGGAAATATTCTGCCCGGGCGGTCTTTGACAATCCGCTAATAACCAATCCGGTTGCAAAGGGTTAGCATGGGTCTATTGTTATCGACTCTGACCCTGGACAAGCCGAATGACCTTTGCACGCATTGCCGGAACCGGCTCCTACCTGCCGGACAACATTGTGACCAACAAGGACCTGGAACAGCGGGTAGATACCTCTGACCAGTGGATCCGTGAACGCACCGGCATCGAACAACGCCATATCGCCCTGCCCGGCCAGACTACCGTGGACCTTGCCGAACATGCTGCCCTGAGGGCCATTGAAGCCGCGGGCATCGATGCCAAAGACATCGACCTGATTGTGTTTGCTACCACCACCCCGGACAAGGTCTTCCCAAGCTGCGCCTGTATTCTGCAGGCCCGCCTTGGCATCGAGGGCTGCCCCGCGTTCGATATCCAGGCCGTGTGCAGCGGCTTTGTATACGCCCTGGCCACTGCGGAAAAGTTCATCCGTACCGGCTCCAGCAAGAAGGCGCTGGTGATCGGAGCCGAGGTATTCTCCCGCATTCTCAACTGGGACGACCGGGGCACCTGCGTACTGTTCGGTGATGGTGCCGGCGCGGTTATTCTGGAGGCCAGTGAAGAAACCGGCATTCTGTCTACACACCTGCACGCCGATGGCCGCTATGAAGAGTTGCTACACGTGCCCTGCGGTGTCGCCAACGACTTCGACGCGGTCAAGGCCGGCAAGGCGTTTGTGGAGATGAAGGGTAACGAAGTGTTCAAGGTGGCGGTAAACACCCTGGGCCGGATCGTCGATGAAACCCTGGAAGCCAACCAGATGGAGAAATCCGACATTGACTGGCTGGTGCCGCACCAGGCCAACCTGCGGATTATTTCCGCCACCGCCCGCAAGCTCGGTATGTCGATGGACCAGGTTGTGGTCACCGTTAACCGCCATGGCAACACGTCCGCCGCCTCTGTGCCCCTGGCGCTGGACGAAGCCGTTCGGGATGGCCGCATTCAACGTGGCCAGGTGGTGTTGCTGGAAGCGTTTGGCGGGGGCTTTACCTGGGGCTCCGCCCTGTTAAGGTACTGATCCATATTCTCTAAGGTGCTTTATTTATTTATTTTTAGTATTTTTAGTTCTTAACAACCTTTGCTAGATTGCTCCTCAGATTCACTGATTCCAATCTGAGGAGCTTTCCATGAAACACCTGCTAAAAGGATTTGCACTGGGCGCTGCCCTGCTCTCCGCCCAACCAGCCCTTGCCGCTGACCGGGAGCTACTCAATACCTCTTACGATATTGCCCGCGAGCTGTTCGCCGCCTACAACGTGGAATTCAAGAAGCACTGGCAGGAAAAGACCGGTGAAACCCTTGAAGTTAACCAGTCCCACGCCGGTTCGTCCAAGCAGGCCCAGGCCATCATTCAGGGCCTGAAAGCCGATGTAGCTACCTTCAATCAGGTAACAGACATCGACATCCTGCACGAACGCGGCAACCTGATCCCCGAAAACTGGGCCGAGCGCCTGCCCAACAACAGCTCCCCCTACTATTCCACCATGGCGTTCCTGGTTCGCAAGGACAATCCGAAGAACATCCAGAACTGGGATGACCTGGTTCGCGAAGACGTGGCCCTGGTAATGCCGAACCCGAAAACCTCCGGTAACGGCCGTTACACCTACCTGGCCGCGCTGGGTTATGCCCAGGACACATTCGGCGACGATCAGGACAAGGTTGACCAGTTCCTGGCGGATTTCCTGGGCCAGGTACGGGTATTCGACAGCGGCGGCCGTGGAGCCACCACCACCTTCGTTGAGCGTGGCATTGGCGATGCGCTGCTGACCTTTGAATCCGAAGTACTCAACCTGGCCGACCGTCTGGGCGATGAGTACGAAGTGGTCACCCCCAACGTGAGCTTCCTGGCCGAGTTCCCGGTCACCTGGATTGATGACTACGTAAGGCAGAACGGCACCGAAGAACTGGCGAAGGAATACCTGACCCATCTGTATTCTGAAGAATCCCAGCGCCTGCTGGCCGGCTTTAACTACCGGGTTCACAATGAGGTTGTGAAAGCCGAGAACGCCGACCGCTTCAAGGAGCTCAAGCTCAAGTCCATCGATGAAATCGCCGGTGGCTGGGAAAACGCCATGAAGGTTCACTTCACCAGTGGCGGCAAACTCGACCAGCTGCAGCGTCGGCGGTAAGAGGCGAGCATGTCGGTATCCGCTCAAGCAGGCGCCGCCCCCGTGCGGCGCTTTGCCGGTCGAAGCAAACGGGTGTTACCGGGGTTTGGTCTGAGCCTCGGTATTTCCCTGTTCTTTGTCAGCCTCGTGTTGCTGCTGCCCCTGACCGGGCTGGTCGTGGAAACCTCCGGCATGACCTGGGATCAGTTCGTATTCACCATCACCGATCCCCGGGTGATCGAATCCTACAAGGTGACTCTCTGGACTGCGCTGGCAGCCTCGTTGTTCAACGGCCTGTTCGGGTTGCTCCTGGCCTGGGTGCTGGTGCGCTATGAATTCCCCGGCAAGCGGCTGATCGATGCGGTTGTCGACCTGCCCTTCGCCCTGCCCACGGCGGTTGCCGGCATCACCCTGGCTACCCTGTTCGCACAGAACGGCTGGTATGGCCAGGCGCTGGCAAAAGCCGGTATTGAGGTTGCCTTTACCCCGCTGGGTATCGTGGTTGCCATGGCCTTCACCAGCATTCCGTTTGTGGTGCGCACCGTTCAACCGGTACTTGAAGAATTGTCTCCGGCCGATGAAGAGGCCGCTGTCAGCCTTGGTGCCTCCGATGCCCGGGTTTTCCGGAAAGTGATTTTCCCGTCCCTGTGGCCAGCCCTGGTGACCGGCATTGCCTTGTCCTTCACCCGCAGCCTTGGTGAGTTCGGCGCCATTATCTTTATTGCCGGCAACACCCCCTATGTCAGCGAAGTGACCAGCCTGATGATCTTCGTGCGCCTGCAGGAATACGACTACGCCGCCGCCAGTGCCATTGCCGCTATGGTCTTGTTGGTCTCCCTGGTGCTGCTGTTCGCCATCAATCTGTGGCAAGGCCGGTATCTGCGCCGGCTGGAGGGTCGATAGATGTCGACGGAACAGCACAGAGTCGGTGACCAGCCCTGGGTTCGCCGAAGCCTGATCGGCCTGGCGGTGAGCCTGACCGTGATCCTGCTGGTCATTCCGGTGGTGGTGATCTTTACCGAAGCGCTGAGTGCCGGCTGGAGTACCTTCAGCGATAACATTCTGGACGAATACAGCCTGCACGCCATCGGGCTGACGCTGCTGGTAGCCCTGCTGACGGTGCCACTGAACCTTGTTTTCGGTACCGCACTGGCCTGGGCCGTTACCCGGTTCCGCTTTCCCGGCCGCAAACTGCTGATCACCCTGATTGATATTCCGTTTGCCGTGTCTCCGGTGGTGGCCGGTTTGCTTTACCTGCTGCTGTATGGACGCAACGGCTGGCTGGGTGGCTGGCTCAGCAGCCACGATGTTCAACTGATGTTTGCCTGGCCCGGCATTGTCATGGTCACGGTGTTTGTGACCTGCCCGTTCGTGGCCCGGGAACTCATTCCGCTGATGCAGCAACAAGGCAGTGAAGAGGAAGAAGCCGGCGTGGTTCTGGGCGCCTCCGGCTGGCGGATTTTCCGCAAGATCACCCTGCCTAACATCAAATGGGCACTGATTTATGGCGTGGTACTCACCAACGCCCGGGCCGTGGGCGAGTTTGGTGCGGTGTCTGTGGTGTCCGGCAATGTTCGCGGACAAACCAATACCTTACCGCTGCATGTTGAACTGCTTTATCAGGATTACAACGTGGCCGGCGCGTTTGCCGCGGCCTCGCTGCTGGCGGCTATCGCCATACTGACACTGATCGCCAAGGCCATTGTGGAATGGCGACAGTCCCGAATTGAACACCCGGCGCCGAAAACAGGAGGTGCATGATATGAGCATCACAATCGATCGCATCAAGAAATCTTTCGGCAAGTTCCAGGCCCTGAACGATGTCTCGCTGGATATACCGGAAGGCAAGCTGACCGCCCTGCTCGGGCCATCCGGTTCCGGCAAGACCACCTTGCTGCGGATTATTGCCGGGCTGGAATCGTCGGATTCCGGCCGGGTGCTGTTTGGTGGTGACGATGTCAGTAACCTGCACGTTCGGGACAGAAACATCGGTTTTGTTTTCCAGCACTACGCCCTGTTCAAGCACCTGACGGTCGCCCAGAACATCGCCTTCGGCCTGGAATCCCTACCCCGCAGGAGCCGGCCCTCGAAGCAGGAAATCAACGCACGGGTAGCGAAACTGCTGGAAATGATTCAGCTGCCACAGCTGGCAGACCGCTATCCGGCCCAGTTGTCCGGTGGCCAGAAGCAGCGGGTCGCGCTGGCGCGGGCCCTGGCTACCAAGCCACGCATCCTGCTGCTGGACGAGCCGTTCGGCGCGCTGGACGCCAAGGTACGTAAGGATCTGCGCCGCTGGCTGCGTGCCTTGCACGATGAATTCCACTTCACCAGTATCTTTGTAACCCACGATCAGGAAGAAGCGCTGGAACTGTCTGACCAGGTGGTCGTAATGAGTCAGGGCAAGGTGGAGCAGGTGAATAGCCCGACTGGCCTGTATGCCCGCCCCGAAAGCCGCTTTGTGTTCGACTTCCTCGGTCACGTAAACGTGCTGTCCGGTGTGGTGAAAGGCCAGAGCCTGGTGCAGGGCAACGCGCGGGTGGCCTTGCCCGGTGTGGTGAATAACCAGGAAGCCCAGTTGTACCTTCGCCCCCACGAAGTGCAGCTGGCCAAGGCCCCGGTGGCCCACGCCCGCTTGCCGCTGCGGATTGAAGCCATCAGCCTGATTGGTTCGGAGGTGCGTATCGAGCTGGCTCCGGAAGGCTGGGAAAGCAATGAAATCTGGGAAGTGGGCATGAGCCATGGCGAGTTTGCCCGCCATAACCCCACCCGGGGTGAATTGTGGTACGCCATCCCTGCGGTGGGCCATCTGTTTGCCGGAGACAGCGCCCAGCCGGAAACCGTCGACTGGCACAGCACGGCCCATGCCAGCGCTGCCAATATGTGAGCATCCCGGCCATCGGATCTGATTGAAACAGTCTTTTGGTTCCGGCGTTAGCCGGTTATAGTCGTGTCATATAAAAACAAACGTCCAGGAAGCAGTATCCATGACACGACGCCGGAAACAGCAGCACAAATCCCCTTCGGTTATTATCATCGGCACCGGTTTTGGTGGCATTGGCATGGCCATCCAGCTGCAGAAAGCGGGTATCCGCGACATTACCCTGCTGGAAAAAGCGGGGGCCGTGGGCGGAACCTGGCGGGACAACACCTACCCCGGCGCTGCCTGCGACGTGCAATCGCACCTGTATTCCTACTCGTTTGAGCCCAAGCACGACTGGACCCGGAAATTCGGCACCCAGCCCGAGATTCTGGATTACATCGAATCCTGCGTTCGCAAACACAACCTCGAGCCCCTGATCCGCTTCAACCAGACGGTGGAATCCGCCGAGTTTGATGAACAGACCAACCAATGGCAGATAACCACCGGCGCCGGCGACACTTTCCGGGCCGATGTACTGATCACCGCAACCGGTCAGCTTAACCGCCCTGCCATGCCGGATATTCCCGGCCTGGAGGATTTCGGCGGTGAGAGTTTCCATTCCGCCCGCTGGAACCACGACATCAGCCTGGAGGGCAAACGGGTTGCCGTCATCGGCACCGGCGCGAGCGCCATCCAGTTTGTGCCGGAAATCACCGCGAAGGCGGCCCATTTGGACCTTTACCAGCGCTCTGCCGCGTGGGTGCTGCCCAAACCGGACAAAACCTTCACCCCGCTGGAACAAACACTGTTCGCAAAGCTGCCCCTGTGGGACCGGCTGTATCGCGGGATGATTTACCTGAAGAATGAAGTGCGCGCCCTGGCGTTCACACGTTTCTCGGGGTTACTCGAGTTCTTTGCCAATCGCGCCCGCAACGAAGCGCGCCGCTGGGTAACTGACCCGGACAAGCTCGCCGAATTAATTCCGGAATACCGGATTGGCTGCAAGCGCATCCTGATTTCCAACGACTGGTACCGGGCCGTAAACGAGCCCCACGTGAACCTGATTACCGGTGGCATCACCCGGTTTGACGAAACGGGCGTGGTGTCAGAAACCGGTGAACACCGGCCTGCGGATGTGATCATTTTCGGCACCGGCTTCCGGGCCACTGAATTCCTGTCGCCCATCCACATTACCGGTCGCAACGGCGTGTCCCTGAACGAGGCCTGGGCCAATGGCAGCAAGGCATTCAAAGGCATCACCGTAAGCGGATTTCCGAACCTGTTCATGTTGTATGGCCCCAACACCAACCTGGCCCATAACTCTATTCTGTACATGCTGGAATCCCAGTTCCGCTACGTGTTGAGCGCGCTCAGGGCGCTGTCCCGCTATCCGGGGCAGGCAATGGATGTGCGGGAAGACCGCCAGAGCCGGTACAGCCAGGTGGTACAAAGAGGGCTGGACGGCAGCGTGTGGGAGGCCGGCTGTACCTCCTGGTACCTGGATGAGCACGGTCGCAACACTGTGAACTGGCCAGGCTTTACCTTCAGTTACCGCTTTGCCACACGGTTTGTCGATACAGCCGACTACCAGTTCCTGAATCCTCGTTCCGAAAACGCCTGACTCCCGCTCAAGCCGAAGCCCTGCACGGCTTGAACTTATCGCCAATTCATAGGATGATTGGTTCATCATATTGAGGGATGATCCACAATGCTCAAACCGATCCGGAAAGGCTCCCTGGTGGAAACGGCCATTGAAAGCCTTCGTCAGAATATTGAAAGCGGTGAATGGCCAGTAGGTACTCGCTTACCTGTAGAAGCAGAGCTTTCGGAGGCTCTGGGTATCAGCCGTAATACCATCCGGGAAGCGGTCCGGGTGCTTGTTCACGTTGGCATGCTGGAAACCCGTCAGGGCGACGGTACCTACGTAAGGGCTAATCGGGATGCCGGAGAGACTCTCCGGCGCATTGCCCGCAGCAAACTGGCGGAGCAGATAGAGGTTCGGATCATGCTGGAAACCGAAGCGGCCAGGCTCGCCGCCGGGCGGAGAACCGAGCAGGACCTGAAGGCCATGACCAGTGCCCTGGACGCACGGGCTGCCGCCGGAGAGCGGGTTTCCGAGCGCATACTGCACGACGAGCACTTTCACCACGCGCTGGTACGGGCGTCAGGCAATTCGGCACTGATCGAGCTCTACGACTACTTTTCCCACGCAGTCAGTCAGACTATTGAACAGACAGAAACCGACTCGGAGCTTCCGGAACCCACCCAGGAAGACCATGAACTGCTGCTGGCGGCTATCCGCCGTAAAGATGCAGCCAAGACCGAAGCGCTGTCCCGCGCCCTGCTCACCCCAAGCCTGAAAGCCCTGACCGGGGAGGATTAAGCCGTGAAGTTCCGGATAGACACCTTCACATTGTTGTTGCTGGGCGCCATTGTCCTGGCATCTTTCCTGCCGGTAACCGGAAGTGCGGCCGATGCCCTGGCCACCACCGGCACCATTGCGGTTGCGCTGCTGTTCTTTTTTCACGGTGCGGCATTGTCACGGCAACAGATTATTGACGGCGCCACCCACTGGCGGCTGCACATCCTGATCACTTCCCTCACCTTCGTGTTCTTTCCGCTGGCAGTACTTCCGGTCAACGCACTTAGCGGCATAGCACCGGACTGGATGCCGAAAGACCTGGGGCTGGGATTCCTCTACCTGGGGGTGCTGCCTTCAGCGGTGTCCTCTTCCATTGCCTACACCGCCATGGCCCGGGGCAATGTGCCGGCAGCCATCTGCAGTGCGGCCGCCTCCAATGTGTTTGGTATGATGCTGACACCGTTTCTGTTGCTGTTGCTGGTTTCCACGTCTGGCACCGGCGAATTTGCGGTGCTTGAAGCACTCAAGGACATTATCCTTCAGTTGCTCTTGCCGTTTGCGGTGGGCCACGCCCTGCGGCCCTGGCTGGGCGGGTTCCTGGGCAGGAACGAGAAGTTGATGGCACGCTACGATCAGTGCGTTATCTGGATTATCGTCTATTCCGCCTTCTCCCACTCTGTGGTCAGCGGGCTCTGGCAGAACCTGCCGGTTCAGGCCATTGTGCTGGCGATTGTCCTCTGCTTCGGGTTGCTGGCGCTGTTTATGCTGATTGCACGACTGATGGTGAGAAAACTGGGCTTCAGCCTGGAAGACGAAGCCGCGGTGGTGTTCTGTGGCTCCAAGAAGAGCCTGGCGTCAGGACTGCCGATGGCCAAGGTGCTGTTCTCCGGCCACCCCGGGTTTGGCATGATCGTGCTGCCCATTATGTGCTACAACCAGATCCAGGTGATTGTAGGGGCCATCCTGGCCCAGAGGTACCGGGTAAAGATCGAGCAGGCCTCAGCCGCCGCCCATACCACCGAATAATGCGGCCAGAATAGCCAGCCCGACAATCCAGCCGATCACCGCCGGCCAGAAATTCATCATCTGCGGCGGCTGTTCGGCCTGGTTGTCAAAACCCTGGTCATCGGCCATTCCGGATTCCGGATAGTTTCTCTCATCCGGTTCCTGATTGGCTTCCTGCACGCTGAACCATTCAAACCAGTCCCCCAGAAAGCGGGCAACCGGTGCCGGGAAACTGCCGTTTTCGGCCATGGGCCGCACCTGGTGCTCCAGCTGGCTGGCAATCTCGCGCCGTAACGGCATCTGATCTGCTGGCGGTTCACGCAGTATCGCCTTCCAGATATTGACATCCTGCTGTCGGTAGTTGTCGTTCAGCAGTGCGCGAACCTGGATAATCACCTCACGGACGATCTGGGCGTCGTTGCCATCCATTGGGGCTATCGGTTCCCGGGTGTCCGCGGCAGCAACCCGAGGCTCAGGCCGTGGTTCAGGCTCAGACGGTGCCTTTGCCGCCGAGGGGGCATGGCCCGTTGCTTCCTGGTAGGCCTGCCTGAGGGCTTCGGCTTCGTGGTCAGAGGCGAACTTCATCTGTTGTTCGTAAGCCTGCCGTATCCGCTCCCGGTTATCGGTTGGCTCGATACCCAGAATGTCCCAACAATTCATAAATTCGCAACTCCGGTCATGGAAGATTTGTAATGTTTCTCGAGACAAATCGCCCGATCTACCCTACGATTAGGCAATAAACGCAACTAATCTGCCTGCTCGGCAAATTATAGAACGACACCCATGCCCATTACGAATTACCTGGCAGCAACCCTGCCCCGAAAACCGGCACTTTCAGCCCGATTCACGCTCGGCTTGTTAGCTGTTTCCATAACCGCTGCGGCTGCGCCACAGGCCCTTGCCCAAAGCGAGCAGGAATTCAGTAATGGTTTCTATGCCGGTTTCAATGAAGACATCCCGGAAGTGCTTACCACTACCCGGTTGCGCCAGCCCAAAACCCGGGTTCCCGGCAGCACCACCGTGATCGATGGCGACCTGATTCGCAACCTGGGCATTGTTAACCTGTACGAAGTGTTCCGCCTGGTGCCCGGCATGGTGGTCAATTTTGTTGGAAGCCACACACCGGTAACCACTTACCACGGCACTGTTCACTACGAGCAGCGCCGCATGCAGGTTCTGGTGGATGGCCGCACCGCTCACCGGGCCACCCTGTCGGATATGGACTGGGAAACCATGCCGGTGCCGCTGGAGATGATTGAGCGTATCGAAGTAGCCAGGGGCCCAAACTCGGCCGCCTACGGCATTAATGCGTTTCTCGGCACCATCAACATCATTACCCGGGACCCGGCTGACACCGGTGGCGCCGAGTTCAAGGTTACCCGGGGCTCGCGGGGGCACCTGAGAACCTTCGGTTCCGTCGGCAATACGGGGTCTGACTATGACTGGCGCCTGACTTACGAAAAGCGCAAGTTTGACGGCTTTGACTATCAGATTGAAGGGGATGAGCAGGTGCCGTTTTACGACGGCCACGAGATCAATTCCTTCACCTACGATTCACGTCTTCAAATGAACAGCCAGGCCGACCTGGAGTTTCGCGGCGGCGTGGTCGATGGCACCAATAACCAGGACCGCTTCAAAAGTGGCGAGCTGGAGCCGCTGGAAAACCCGGATATCGAAGTCAGGGATTTCTACCTGCAAACCCGGTTTAACTACGCCACGTCAGACCGGCATTTTTTCCACATCCAGGCCGCTGTCGAGAACTTTGATCGCCGGCAGGCCTACGCCGTTTCCTTCCCTGACAATACGGCCCAGTGTCTGCGCGACGGAACTCCGCTTTACGAATATACCTATTTTGATAATGGTGATGACCGTGAACGACTGTGCTTTACCAGCAGCGGCGGCGAGATGGCCTTTGCTACGGTAAACGCCAACTCCGAAGACACCCGCCTGGAATTTGAGTTTCAGGACACCCTGCTGTTCAGCGACAACCTGAAGCTTGTTTCTGGCGCCGGCTTCCGCAAAGACACCTATCGCTCGGAAACCTACTTCAACGGCCATGGCAACAGCTATCAGTCCCGCTACTTCGGTAACCTGGAATACACGCCGATCTCCTTTATGACCCTGAACGCCGGCGGCAACTGGGAACACACCAGCACCACCGACGAAGGTTATTTCTCGCCTCGCGTTGCCGCCAACTTCACGCTGAGCAACCGCCATGCGCTGCGACTGGTCTATTCCGAAGCCGTGCGTACACCGGATGAATTCGAACAGAACCCCGACTGGGGTTACACGCTCTCGAATGTGCGGCCGGCGATCTATTCAGACCTCGAGGGTTTTCGGGTGGATACCTATGCAGCTGCGGAAGACCTGGATGTTTTAACTCTTGGCAAAGACTTGCAGGAAGAGCGCATAACCTCCCGTGAAATAAGTTATTTTGGCCAGTTCCCGATGGATTCCGCATTGTTTTCTCTGGAGGTCAGAGGCTTCAAGGACGAGCTCAGGGATATGATCAGCGGAGTCATTCAGCTCAAAGAATGGACAATCGACAACAACGTGGCAGTCGACCAGAAAGGTTTCGAGGTCGAGGCGTCGCTGGACTTTCCGGGCACCACCCTCCGGGCCAGCTACGGCTACCTGGACCAGGACACATGGTACTCGGGCACTCCGATTATCGGAGCGGACGGCAATGTCGACACCGATACCCAGGACAAAGCCGTCGCCCTGCTCACCCGCATGTCTGTGCGCCATTCAGGCAGCCTTGCCGCCATCCAGAATTTGCCACTCGGGTTCCGGTTCGCCTCTGCGTTTTACTGGGCAGACGAGTTCAATACCCAGTTTGAACGCATAGACACCCGGGTCAGCAAGAGCTTTTTCGGCCCGCGATACAGCGCCGAGCTGGCATTCACCGTGCAGCACTACCTGAACCGGGATCCGGAGCTAAGCTCCGACAATAATATCGAAGACCATAACCAGTTCTTTGTCGAAGCCGGTCTCCGGTTCTGATGGAAACAGAACGCACCCATGATGTATGTCGACACCAGCCAGGAAGGTATGACAATAACCGTGCATAAATCTTTGCGACATTCACTTGGCATGGCCTTCTGGCTATTGCTTTGTTTTTTATGGATGGCCTCGAAAGTTCAGGCGGCCGCAATCACACACCCGGTTGCCTACATTGAAGGCTCAGGCAATGCCGCGCTGGACCAGCATATGACCAACCTGGTCAGCAAGGAGCTGGATGGCCGGGTTGACCTGGTGCCCCTTGAAGCAAAGCATTTGCCCGTAGCCTCGGGCAGACCGGTTATAGCCATAGGGCCCGCAGCCTTTTCGGGGCTCCTGGATAAGGAAATCACGGCACCGATTATCGCGTTACTGGTGGAAAAGCGGGCGATATCGAATTACCTGGACAAGACCGGGGAGCAGCTGGCCGCGGTGTTCTACGACGTCCCGCTACTGCGCCAGGCGCTGACAGGCAAGGCGATCCTGCCCCAGGCTACCCGCGTCAGCGTGCTGGCCACGCTTGATTCAGCAGACATGTATGAGCCTTTGATCGAACAGTTGCCGGCATACGGGCTGGAAGGCCGAATGTTTATCGTCAGCAGCGACGACCAGCTGATTCCAAGCCTTAACCGCGCCCTGACCTACGGTGACTTTGTACTGGCGGGGCTGGATGACAAGATCTACAACCCCCGGAACATCAAACATATCCTGCTGACCGCCTACCGCCGTAACCGAATCCTGATCGGCCCCAGCCAGGCCTACGTCAAGGCCGGCGCCCTGGCATCCAGCTACGCACCTTTTACGACCATGGCAAAACAGACCGCGGAGTATTTGCTGGCATTCTTTGAAACCGGAAAGCTGCCGGCACCCGCCTATCCGGATGAATATCGCGTAGAGGTCAACCAGCAGGTCGCACGCTCCCTGAACATTCCCCTGCCCGACCGGGAATGGATTGCACAGGCGGTTGACCGCTTCATCCAGGAACAGCAGGGGGCCGGAGAATGAGTCGCCCGGAGCAAAAGTCCGGCATGTCGCTGTCCCGCCGGCTATTGATCGGAGTGTTGCCCGCAGCCGTGATGTTTGTGGTGCTGATGGCGTTCTTTACCTCGGCCCGGCTGGAGGATTCGCGCCGTGACCTGGCTGAAAGCAGCCAGCTGTTCGCGGACAGCCTGGCACCAGCCCTGGAATACGCCGTGGTTTCCGGTAACCGCGGGGCCCTGGAACAGGTTCTGCGGCAGTCGCTCAGGCGCAGCAAGGCGGAATGGCTCCGGGTAACGGATGTGGTTGGCGAAGAAATCGGATTTGTTGGCAATAGCACCGAATCTGGTGATCGCACTGCGGGCTCCCCGATGATCTATTCCGCAGAGATACTGCAGGAACCGGTCGAGCTTTCCTCAGGAACGGACTGGCTGGCGGGCCAGTGGAACTTCAGCACCGGCTCACTGCGTGTGGGCACCCTTGAGGTGGCTGTCAGCCCTCGGATCCTGGAAGAAAGACAGCAGGAAGTGCTGTGGTCATCGTTGTCGGTGGGCATTGCCATGCTGTTATTCACCATGCTGTTGGTGAATCATTTTCTCAGTGCTATTTTCCGTGCCATCAACCAGTTATCCGGCCGGGTAAACCTGTTGATGCAGGGGGATTACGAAGAACAGCCCATCGAAACTCACGGCGGAGGCCGCGAAATTGCCAGTATTCAGCAGCAGCTGAACCAACTGGCCCTGCATCTGGGGCAAGCCCGGGAATCCCGGGAAAAGACCCTCGCCCTCTCGGAAACCGCCAGGGAAAAGGCCGAACACGCCAGCCAGGCCAAGTCCGAGTTCCTGGCCGGCATGAGCCAGGAATTGCGAACACCCCTGAAAGGTGTGCTAGGTATGATTGACCTGGTGCACCAGGAGCCGTTGAGCAAACAACAGATGGATTATCTGGAAACTGCCCGTAAGTCTACCCAGGATTTGATGACGGTTATTTCCGACATGCTGGACTTCGCGCAGATGGAAAACGGCCACTTTGAACTGGCGCACCAGGAATTCGACCTGCGCAACCTGATCAGTAACTGTGCGGCTTCGTACCGCCTTGCGGCCGAGCAACAAGGGCTGATGCTGGAGCTGCACTTTCAGGGAAGCTGGCCTGAAAAGGCCCTGGTTTTTGGGGATTCTGCCCGGGTTCGGCAGGTTCTGGCGGGCTTGCTGGGCAACTCACTCAAATACACCACAGACGGCTATATCAGCGTCCGGGCCAGCTGGTCATCCGCTGATGGCAAGCAAGCGGTGCTCAACTGTACAGTCAGTGATTCCGGCTCGAACAGTGCCGGCCAGAGGCTCAACAACCTGTTGCCGCACTATGAGCAGTCGCTGCCAGGAACCGCAACCCGCATGCAGGTCAGCAGCGGGCTGGGTTTATCCATGGTGCAGCGGCTGGTAGAGCTGATGGGAGGCCACGTCCAGGTCGATACCGACCTTGGACAGGGAGCCTATTTCCGCTTTGACCTGCCCTTCCAGCTATCCGGTGAGGATTAAGCCACCGGCTCCCGCATGGTGACAAACTCCTCCGCAGAGGTAGGGTGAATGCCGATGGTGGAATCGAACTGGGCCTTGGTGGCTCCGGCCTTGATGGCCACCGCCAGGCCCTGGGTGATTTCACCGGCATCCGGGCCGACCATGTGGGCGCCCAGCACCTTATCAGTCTCTTTATCGACCACGAGCTTCATCAGGCAGCGCTCTTCACGGCCACTCAGGGTGTATTTCATAGGCCGGAATTCTGACCGGAAAACACTCACCTGATGGCCCGCTTCCCTCGCCTCTTCTTCAGTCAGGCCCACGGTACCGATATTCGGCTGGCAGAACACTGCCGTCGGGATAGCGCTGTAATCCATGTCGCCCTGACCATCGCCAAACAAACGGCGTGACAGCACCATGGCCTGCGCCAGGGCGACCGGGGTCAGCTGCGGCGTTCCGATCACATCACCCAGCGCATACACGGACGGTACAGCAGTCTGGAAGTGATCATCCACCTTCACATGGCCCGACGCCGTCAGCTCCACACCGAGATCGGTCAGACCAAGCCCGTCCACCAGCGCACGACGGCCCGTTGCCGCCATAACCAGCCCGGTTTCAAGGGTGTCGCCATTACTGAGGTTGACCTGGTAGTGGTCGTCTCTGGATTCCACCGAGTTGATGGTTACGCCAAAGCGCAGATCCACGCCTTTCTTGCGCATCTCTGTTTCGGTAAAACGGCGAACGTCGCCATCGAAACCGCGCAGGAACAGGTCACCCCGGTACAGCAAGGTGGTTTCCACACCCAGTCCCGCCAGAATGCCGGCGAATTCAACGGCAATGTAGCCGCCACCCCAGATCACCGCGTGACGTGGCAACTGAGGCAGGTAGAACATGTCATTGGAGGTAAGCAGGCATTCCTTGCCGGGGATATCCGGCACTACCGGCCAGCTACCGGTGGCTACGGTAATGTGTTTTGCGCTGTAGGTCTTGTCACCGACAGCAACGGTGTTGGGGCCCTGAAGGCTGGCCGTGCCGTTGATAATTTCAACACCGGCGTTTTCCAGCAGCCGGCCATAAATGCCGTTCAGGCGCTCGATTTCAGCATTCTTGTTAGCCACCAGGGTTGGCCAGTCGAAGCTTACGTCGTCTGTGGGGATGTTCCAGCCATAGCCAGCGGCGTCTTTCAGCTCTTCCCTGACGTGTGCCCCGTAAACAAACAGTTTTTTCGGAACACAACCAATATTCACACAGGTACCGCCCAGGTGGCGGGATTCAACAACCGCTACCCGCGCGCCCCGCTGGGCAGACATTCTTGCCAGCCGCACTCCACCGGAGCCGGCGCCAATCACTATCAGGTCAAAATCGTGGCTGTCAGACACTGCATCTCCCGTTCTACATGATGAATCTGTATCGGATACTATCAGTTATCCAGCCAATCATATCGCAAGAGTCAGTCGTACGGACACCGTTCCCGGTTCATTACCACGATCCATGGAAGCCTGGTCAATAATCACGCCATGATTTCCGTTCATTGTCTCGAGCCAGGCAGCGACTTCGGCAAACGGTACGCCTTCCAGCCACACGCGGATTGCACTATCGCCGCTGGGCTCAAAGCGCTGAAGCGCCAGCCCCGCTTCACCGGCAGACCGAGTAACCAGGGCCATCAGCTCACGGCCGCTTTCAGGCTTGTCTGCGTTAGCCGAGCCACTCGCCGGTGCCCCGCTGGAGCCCAGCCGTTTGATTGTGGCTTCATTCGCCTGCATCCAGGCCAACAATTCGCCGGCATTCTCACGGCTGGCCTGGGCTTTTTCGTTGAACGCAGACGCCGGAGCCCAAACTGCGAAATACAGTACGGCCAGCAGCAAAGCCACCACTAGCACGACCAGTGCCTGGCGGTCCCGGGAAGGCAGCTGGTCGTACTTTGCAATCAGTTTACCGACCGCCGGCTGATCCTTGATTCTTGCCCACATGCTCTTAACCTCCGGAAACAGTCAGCCGGCCACGGGCGCCTGTTGCTTCATTCACCACCGAGCCAATCTGGGCCTGCAACCCCTGATTGGCCAGGCCGTTACGTAAACGGCTCAGGCGGTCGTAGTTGTCGGCCCGCACATCCACCACCAACTCGCCACGGGTTCGGCTGTAGTTGATGGAGTTAAAGGTGATGGCGCTGGCATTCGGTACACGGCTGTACTGGTCACCGGTAAATTTCATCAGCGTGATGAAATCAACATCCTGGCTACCCGACCCCGCAACCCGCAGCTGGCCTTCGATCACCCGGCGCACATTGCCGGCATGGGTTCGACGGTCGCCAGGAAAGGCTTCCCGGTAGACCGCCATGGCCTGACCCTGCAGTTCCTCAGCCTTTTGCTGGTGATAGAAGCCCATACCCACCTCGAGTGCGACCTGAACCACAAACCAGACGGCGGCAACCGCAATCAGCGGCTTCCAGGGCTTGAGCGGGCTGGCACCGGAGGTTTTTACAGAAAACGCTCCCTGGCAAAGGTTGACCGGCTGGGACAGGTGTTGATGGTGAGCCCAGGCCAGCAGTTCCAGCACCGAGAATTCCAATGGCTTGGTTTGTACCTGCAACCGGCCACTGCTGCCGGAAAATTCACTGATTGCGCCCTGCCAGCTGTCCAGGTCGGCTTCAGTGCCAAACACCTGTACCGGGATTTCCGCCACTACCTCGTCTTCCGACGGCGTCGCCATGGTCATGGCAAACAGTGGCAGGTTGTCGGCTTGCATGCGCAGCCATTCGCCACGCTGGCTCAGCAGCATCACAGACTCGCCATCCAGGCACAGGCTCCAGCCTCCGTCGGTGGCTGGCAGCAGTGCCGCATCCGGATAGATGGCATCGAGGCGGACGTGTTGCCAACCGCTGAACAGTTGCTGCCAGCGCGCCATTTGCAGGTTGTCGATAGCCGCTACCTGGTAGCCGTCCGGCGTGTGGCGGCCAAGGGCCAGGTGCACCGTTTCGATGTCCTGCGCCACCTGTTCTTCTACCGCAAACGGCAAGGCCTGCTGGATAAAACGGCTCTGCCTGGCGGGAATATCTGCCACACAGAAGGTGGTCTCATCACCGGGAATCAGCCCGATGAGAATGACTTTTTCCAGCGCGTTCTGCGCCAGGGTCTGCTCGATGTGTTCGCGGGTGCTGGCCTCACCATGGGCCTGGGTATCACCACTGGCATCCTGCAGAACCCAGTCAAACAGCTGGGCGTCCGGATTCTGCTCCGGATCCGCAAACGGCGGCAACGGCCGTGCATACAGGCGGTAAGACATGGTTATCCTTCTGAGAACGTAAAGGGTTCTTTTGTGATCCGGTTTTTCTGTCCGGTATCCCTGTGAACTGTCCGGACTTCACCCTCGGGATTGCGAAACACCGTACTGACCATATTAACGACACGATTATCGTAGGTAATCCGTGATACAACTTCAAAAAACCGCGTTTGCAGCGCAAGGCCGGCGGGCTTCAGGCCGAGGCCGGAAAACTCGGACAGTGCGAGAAAATCCTGGAGATCCTCGAAACGCTCCTCTTCGCGCTGGGCCACGATAGACTGCGCCTGGGCCTCGTTCAGCTCATTGTGCAGCGACATCAGCACCGGCACCGTAGCCGAGTTTACATTGATACCAATTCCACTGACCGGAACCGCTGTCACATGGGGCCTTAATGCCACATAAATTTCTTCGGTCATGCCCTCGATCAGCCGCAATTCGGTGATAGAGACAAAGGGCTGGTTCGCGGTTCGGAACGGTTGATCGGCCATCAGGTACTGGCCATCTTCGGCACCGTACGCGCTCACGGTCTGGTCGTCCGAATCGATCCAGTCAATCAGCGCATCCACGTTCAGCCCGGTAATCCCCAGGGCTACGAATAGCCGGGTCAGGCGGTCTTTGGTGAGTGTATCCACCTGCCCGTTGGTGGTCACCAGGTCGTTCAGGTTTATCCGCCCACCCAGGTCGTCAATCTGAACTTCAGCCACACCGTTTTCATCGAGCGGCAGTATGGCAGCGTTCATGGCCCAGAACTCGTCGGGGCTGTCGACCATCAGGCTGTTTTCCCGGTCTTCCTCGAAATCCCTCACCAGGATCCGGCGGGCGAATTCCTCGGCGCCGAGGGCAATGTTGTAACCTTGCTGCTGGGCCAGGTAGTGGCCGGCCTTGAAGATCCGAAGGCTCTGCTGACGGGTCATACCGGAGGCCAGCATGACCACCAGGGCCATGGCCAGCAGCACCATGATCAGCGCCACGCCTTTCTGGTTCCGGAAAAGCATCAGCTACCCCCTCCGTCTTGGGTAGCGGCCTGTTCTTCCGCTTCTTCTTCATCCGTGTCGGACTCTGCGGCTTCAAGTTGCTGGTTGATCACGCCCTGGGCTTGCCGGGGGTCAAAATCCGGCAGGGTAAAAGTTCTCACCAGTTCACCAAAGCGCTCGTGCTCCAGGGTAACTTCCATACCCCGGGGCAAGGCGATATCGGGCCGGGCACCCGGAGACAAACCCGCCAGGGCTTCGTCATCGGGCCATTGTTCATGGCGGTTACCATCGGCATCGATAAAACGGATCTCGAATTCGGTCACGTTCTCAAGCAGCAGCAGGTCCCGGCTGGAATCCTCCTGGCCTTCATCCACCACCGGCCAGTAACGCCGGCGCAGTTCGCTACCGGTAAACTCCCAGGCCGACCGCTGCAGACCACTGCGCCGCAGCCCCAGGGGATTGCGCCAGCCCTGCCGGGTAATCATCAGGGCAAAGGCATCGTCCCGGGTGGTCAGCGCGGGTGAAAAGTCGCCGTACACATCCCGTACCGGCCGGTTAACAACCTGGGTGATATCCCGTTCCAGCAGCAACATGGCCTTCTGCAAGCCATCGAACTGCTCGGCAAGCTCGTTTACCCGGTCCCGGGAATTGACTACGCCGTTCACCACCTGCCACACGCCCAGGCCGATGACCGCCGTAATGGTGACGGCAATCAGCACTTCCATCAGGGTGAAGCCCTGCTGGTGCGGCAGAACCGGTTGTTTAAGCGGCGTCATTTCTCCCCCAGAAAGGCAGAGAGTGTGTGCACCGAAAACGGCTCGCTCTGGCCATCCGGGTACTTGGCCACGGTCACTTCCACCCGGCGCATAGTCGGCTCGGCGGTACCCAGCACCACGGTAGTTACCCGCCAGCGGTAGTTGCCGTAGTCGGTATCTTCAGAGTTATCCGAGATATCCGGTAGCTGTTCCTGCAGGCGCAGTTCATTCACGCGGTTTTCAGCCAGCCAGCCGGCCAGGGTTTTGTCCCGCACCCGCTCGAAACTGGAAATATAATTGCTGCCCACCTCCGCTGCCGCCGTGGCAATCAGGCCGAACACCAGCAGTGCCACAAGAACTTCCAGCAAGGTAAAGCCACGATTCCGGTTTACCATTCGTCTTCCCCGGCACCCGGCTGTCGCCATTCCATAGGCGAAATGCCGTCTGAGGCAAGCACGTGCATGCTGTCGGTCTCACGGCCCATGGTAAATTCGATTTCGAACGGCGTGGTTTCGCCACTGGAGAAGAACACCACGTCGGGCCGGAGTTCATCTTCGGCACTGGTCAGGCGCGGGGCGTCGTTCTCGACGTATTGGGTAACCGTCAGCCAGTCCGGCAGGGTTCGTTTGCGATACATGCGCTCGGCGGGCGGCTTCCATTCTCCGGAATCGTCCTGGAAGGCGACAAAGCGATAGCCGTCTTCCTCAAACAACAACCCCAGCTCCAGGTTGTTCAAAACCGCCTGCTCCGAGGCAGTCTGCATCAACAGGTAAAGATCCCTGACCTGGTTTTCCAGTTCGCGCTGCTGGGAACTGCCGGCCATATTGAACACGGCAAGGGCCGCCAGCAGCCCGACAATAATCAGGACAACCAGTATTTCGATCAGCGTAAAGCCGGCTTGGTTCGCCCTGGTGCGCACAATCGCTTACTTCCCGGTGTTCCAGACGCTGATATCGGCAGCATCGCCTTCGCCGCCTTCGTTGCCATCAGAGCCATAGGAGTACAAGTCATAGGGGCCTTCGGTGCCCGGGCTTACATACTGGTACGGGTTACCCCACGGGTCTTCCGGCACGCTCTTCAGGTAACCGTCAGCATTCCAGTTTTTCGGTTCCGGGCTGCCACTGGGCTTGCTTACCAGAGCCTCCAGGCCTTGCTGGGTTGACGGATAATGGCTGTTATCGAGCCGGTACAGGTCGAGTGCGTTGGCAATGTTACTCAACTGGGTTTCGGCCACCGTTACCTTGGCCTGGTCGCTCCGGCCCATGATGTTCGGAGCCACAATGGCCACCAGCAGGCCCAGAATAACCATAACCACCATGATTTCGATCAGGGTAAAGCCCCGGCTGTGTGTAATGTTGGCGTTCTGGATGTTTCTCATAGTTTCACTCATGTCAGACCTGTATTTTCCGTGTGTTACGTCTTTGCGGTGTACCTGTCAGCCCACCAGATTGCTCATATTCAGAATCGGCAGCATGATTGCCAGCACGATAATCAGCACCACCACACCCATCACCAGCAGCATCAGTGGCTCGAACAACCCGACAATCGCCGCAATCTTCGATTGCAGGGTGTTTTCCTGCATCCGCGCGGTGCGTTCCAGCATGCTGTCAAGCTCGCCACTGGCCTCGCCACTGGCAATCATGTGCAGCATCATGGGTGGGAAGTAACCGGTCTGGTCCAGCGAGCGGTGCAACGAGCCACCTTCACTGACCTTTCGCGCTGCTTCCCTCAGTTCCTGGCGCAGGTAATCATTGGATAACACCTCGCCGGCGATTTTCATGGCCTCGACCAGGGGTACGCCACTGGTTGTCAGAATACTGAGTGTGCTGGCATAGCGCGCCGTATTGACGCCCCGGACCATGCCGGCAAACAGCGGCAAGTGCAGCAGCTGTTTGTGGAACTTCATCCGGAATGCCGGCTTGGTGAGCGCCACCCGGAAGCCGATAATGCCAATTACCAGCAGTATCAGAAGATAGACACCGTAAG
>TARA_R100000049_G_C1957658_1_pt1 | contig 36253 bp, 39 predicted proteins | sample TARA_R100000049 | Tara Oceans TARA_R100000049 (sample SAMEA2619992) | marine metagenome | biome: marine biome (ENVO:00000447); feature: mesopelagic zone (ENVO:00000213) & marine oxygen minimum zone (ENVO:01000065); material: "saline water (ENVO:00002010), including plankton... | reverse complement strand
TGCGCGCGGTCACCTCGACCGACGGCATGACCGCCGACTTCTTCGCCTTCCCGCCGGAACTGCTTGGCCGCATCGCCAACCGGATCATCAACGAGGTCAACGGTATCAACCGTGTCACCTATGACTACACCTCGAAACCACCGGGAACGATTGAGTGGGAATAAGCTTTCCTATCGTCGGAAATGACAGCGGCGCGTCCATTGGGCGCGCCGTTTTGTTTGGGGCTGTTCTAATAACCTGGCCCATCCGAGCCGCAATCCCCTGTCGAATTGCATGCATTCGATAAAACCTGCTGAACGCTCCGCTGCCAGTTAAATGTAAGGCAGGAGGATAGCGACAGGGTCGCAAATAGTGCGGCGATAAGGGCAAGGTGGCGCATGGTGGCCCCCGTTTCTTTCGGGTGGTTTAAGCCGGTATCAGACGACGACATTGTACCAGAACCCGGTCGCAATGTCGTCGACATAGGGCGCAGGGGTGAAGCCCGCAATCAGATCTTTTTGACAAATTCGGATTTAAGCTTCATCGGGCCAAATCCGTCGATCTTGCAATCGATATTGTGGTCGCCTTCGACAAGGCGGATATTCTTGACCTTGGTGCCGACCTTAAGCGGTTGAGACGCACCCTTGACCTTCAGATCCTTGATGATCGAAACCGTATCGCCGTCAACAAGCACATTGCCATTGGCATCCTTGTATTCGGTTTGATCGCCACTTGACGCGGTTTGCAGCGACCATTCATGGGCGCATTCCGGGCAAATCAGCAATTCACCATCTTCGTACGTATAGGGCGACTGGCATTTGGGGCAGGGGGGTAACGTGCTCACGGCAGATCCTTGGGTAAAAGCGTTAAGTCATGACCCTACCCGTTCCGGTTTGGTCGCCTATGTCGTAACCCCCGAAACCCGGCTTGTCGAGAGTTTGCGCCGACAATTACGACCCGAATAATTGCGAGACAAAGGCAAGCATCGCAAACAGGCTGACAAAATAGGCAATGGATCGCACGCCATTGATCCCCGGAACGCGCGTGATCCCGGCAAGATAGAACCCGGCATGGGCAAGGCGGGCGAGGGTAAAGACAACCGCGCAAGCCACAGTGACAGTGTTAGAAATGCCGATTGCATGTGCGACCAGAACGATAATCGCAAACGGCACCAGATTTTCCAGATGGTTCTGATGGGCGCGCAGACCACGGGCAGCCAAGCCCTGCCGTTCGGGCAGATTGTCGCGATTGCCCAAAAGGCGTTTGCCGCCGACCTGCTTGCCATAGGACCAATTGTAAACCCACGGGAAAGCAAGGCAGAAAAGGGCGTTGAAAACGAGAAGGGCAAGTTCGATGGTCACGGAAACACCTTTTGGTGATGGTTTATCCAAGCCATACGCAGGAAAAAGGGCAGGCGATCAAACTTTTGCGCCGCGAGGCGTGCGTGTTTTATCAAGCTGATCGCCCGAAAGTGCTTATTCTTCTGCGGCCTTGCGAAGGGCCGGGAGCCCGACACCGGCCGTTTCAAACCCGCCATCGGCCGCGATCACCTGACCGGTAACGTAGCTCGCCTTGTCGGAGCATAAAAACGCAATCACTTCGGCAATTTCGCGTTCGTTGCCGTATCGGCCAAGCGGCATGGCATCAAGATAGGCCGATATGATTTCCGGCGAATGGACCGCCATGGCAAGCTTGGTCTTGACTGGGCCGGGGCAGACGCAGTTGGACCGCACCCCGAAATCGCCAAGCTCGATCGCCTGCTGTTTTGTCAGGTGAATGACGGCGGCCTTAGATGTGCCATAAGCGACCCGAAGGGTAGAGGCCCGAAGCCCGGAAATAGAGCCGATATTGACAATCGCGCCCTTGGTCTGTTTCAGGGCAGGTATTGCCGCCTGTGAGACAAGAAAAACACCATCAAGGTTGGTTTCCATGATCCGGCGCCACGCGCTGAAGTCGGTTTCACCAATTGGCAGGAAATCGGCAACCCCGGCATTATTGACGACCGCATCAATCTGTCCGAACTCGGTCAGGACCTCGTCGATCATCAGATCGACCTGTTCGGGGATTGATACGTCATATTCAAACGCCTTGGCATTTGCGATATCGCGACATGATTTGCGAAGTTCCGCGCTGTCACGATCAATCATCGCAACCTGCCAGCCCTGTTCGATAAAAAGATGTGTGGTGGCAAGTCCGATGCCGCGCGCGGCACCTGTTACGAGGGCAACCTTGTTTTCCATTCACGTCTTCCCTGATAACAGCCGTTAAACAGGCTGCTTGGTTTCTTATGAAGGACGGCCCCGTGTTAACCGGGCCCGTCATGATCACAAGAGCTTACAGGTCGTCGGCAACGAATTCCAGAAGATCACCGGGTTGGCAATCAAGTTCCCGACAAATCGCGGCAAGCGTTTCAAACCTGACCCCGCGCACCTTGCCTGATTTCAGAAGCGACAGGTTCTGTTCGCTAACGCCGATCCGCGCAGCGAGGTCCTTGGATTTCATCTTTCGCAGGGCAAGCATCACGTCTAGCCGCACAATGATCGCCATCAGACGAAGCTCCTGTTTTCGTCTTCGATACGGGTGGCTTCACCAAGTACCCATGCAATCACCAGAAGCAGCCCACCCAGAAACAGCGTGCTGACTTCGGCATTGCTCAGCCCGATCGACAGTACCCGTTCGCCTTCTGGCCGGGTTATGGTTGCCAGCACGGATGTCAGAGCGCCTGAAATCGGCTTGATCAGGGTCTGTGCCATAAGGGCCACGGAAAATGCTTTCAGATGGGCAATCGGGGCAGGCTGGAAAATATGGTTTTCGGTAAAAGACAGGAACATCTTGCGCAACCGCCAAAGCCCGTAGGCCATTACCAGTGTCGGCAGCATCATCGATGCCATCACGGCATATTTCTGCCATCCGGAAAGGGCGCGCAATTCTTCAATGCTGATGGTCATCTGGCTGGCGCTGGTATCAATCCAGCCATCCACATGCCATATCAGCGGCACGAGACAGATTTCGAAAACAACGCCGATAAGGCATACCCAGCCAAGTATGCGGCTGACGGTGCGGACATTTTTCAAGGTATCGGACATGACGGGGCTCCATCCGGAAACAATCAAGGGACATTTTAATGACGAATAAAATTCATTAATTAAAATAAAACATGAATTTTTTATCGAAATGAGTCAACCCGGATTTTTGTCCGTAGTAGTGCTTTGATCGTCAGGTGGTCGATGCCTAGCCAAAATGCAGACAAAAAAATGCAGCCGGGGCGGTTGAAACACCCGGCTGCAGAAGGAATGGCGGGGAGGGGAGGAAAACCCGCCAGGGAAGAGAGGGAGACGAAAAAGTCTGGCTGCTTCCAGCGCGGCGTCGTTAATGCCGTTTGGAAGAGATCATCGCGTCCCACGCACCTTGCAAACGTTGTTTGGCTTCACGAAAACGCTGCAGGGATTCTTGCGGGATATCACCGCTATGATCTTTGATCTCGCTCCAGGCGGCATCCATGTCATCCCACGCCTGAACAACCTCGCTTGGCAATTGTTCAAGCCCGGCTTCGGATTCCTTGCAATGGGCTGTAAGGCCGAATTCCCAATCCTTGAATTCCTGATGGAGCTTGGCGTGCTCCGGAAGGGGACGGGCTGTCATGGGAGCCTCCTTTTGCTTTTCCAGACAATTTCAATCTGGCGCGTAATCATGTCATCGATTTGCAATGAAAAGGCGATTTTGGGGCATTCTCTATAAAGGGCATAAAACCGGCAATTTACCTGCCAATCATATCGTTCCATGCTTTTTCAAGATTTGCGGTCGCCTTGTGGAACTACTCTGCGGTGGCGTTGCTTGCGGCATCGCCTTCGGCCTTAAGCTTTTCCCACGCCTCATTCATCTCGTTATAGGGGCCGGTTACCTCTTTGGGCAGATTTCCGACCTGCATGTCGTTTTTCGCGCAGTAACCGGCAACATTCCGTTCCCAACTGTCGTGGGACTGGCGCAGATTAAAAATGTCGAGTGCTGTTTGCTCTTGCATCGGTGTGTCTCCTTGTTCTGGTGGGCACTTTCGATGATGTGTCATACCTGTAACGTTCCCTGCGTGGCGGAGTTCCATGCACGCAAACATCAAGTCCCCTTGCCAAGCGATGCAGGGCGTGGAAAATAGTGGCATGTCACAAAGCAAAGCAAAATCACGTAAAGTCGAAGTCACACCGGCCCGCCCGGTCGTGGTCAGCGCCAATAATGATGGTGACGATTGTCAGGAATGCGATACCGCGGCACGTCTTGGCCTTTCCACCGAACAGGGGGAAGCCGTAACGCGTGATGCGTCGCGCGCCACCGGTCATAACCTGTCGCTGCCCGATATCGAGGCGGCGGCAAAAATCTTTGCGCTTTTGGGGGATGCCGGGCGGTTGCAGCTTGTTCTGCGCTGCATGGAAAAACCGCAAACCGTTGGCGAACTGGCCGAGGCATCGGGCATGTCGCAGTCGCTTACCAGCCATCATCTGCGTCAGTTGCGCGATCAGCGCATTCTGGCCTCCGAGCGCAACGGGCGTCATATCTTCTATCAGATTGATGACGAACATATTTCCCGTGTTGTTCGAGATGTCTTTGCCCACGTCACACACGACTAAGCCACCCCCGCACTGATCTTTGCGGGCATTCCAGTCGCAGATCGACAATCGGGCGAATATGTTCGTCGAATGATCACCCGGCCTGCGTGGTTTTCACATTGCACTTGCGCAAAATTACCGTCATAAACGAATGGCTTGGTTTTTCCCGCTCTGCTCGGGGTTGGGAAACGAAGAGGGAATTTGGAAAGCCGTCTGTTTGACGGTCAAAGCCAAAGCCGCCCCCGCGACTGTATGCGACGAGTGCCCGCCATCATACCACTTGCGAAAGCAGGGAAGGTCGGCGACGCATGAAGACCCGCAAGCCAGGAGACCTGCCAGGCATGGACCCGAACCGACTGTCGGGTGTGACAGCAAAGGAGATTTCTATGACCACGCAGACCGCGGCATTTGCCGTTTCGAAAAAATCCGTTCTTCTGCCGATCCTTGCCTGTGCCGTTTTCGGCATGGCGATTGTCTTTGTGACCGGCCACGTTCAGGCGGACCTGCTTCATGATGCGGCACACGATGTGCGCCACGCGACCGGCTTTCCCTGCCACTAAGTCATGTTCACACGCATAGTAACCAGCGCGTTGTTCGCTGGTGCTGCAGCGGGGCTTATTGCGGCCCTGCTACAGCTGTATTTTGTGCAGCCCGTTTTGCTGCATGCGGAGCTGTATGAAACCGGTGCCCTTGTGCATTTCGGCGGTGACGCGGTTAGCGCGCATCAGGATGTCGGCGGGATTGATCCGCTGCGTGACGGGCTAAGCATCCTGTTCACCATGCTGGTCTATACCGGCTATGCACTGATCCTGATCGCGGCCATGGCCTTTGCCGAAAATCGTGGTCATGTGGTGACGGCGCGCAATGGCATCATCTGGGGCATTGCAGGGTTTGTCATCGTGCATTTCGCACCGGGCTTCACCTTGGCGCCAGAGGTGCCCGGTGTTGCTGCGGCCGATGTCTATGAACGGCAAATCTGGTGGTTTGCGACGGTGGCAACCGCGGCACTTGCGGTTTGGCTGATCGCCTTTGGCCGGAACTGGCTGGCGTGGGGGGCGGCGGTTGTTCTGCTTCTGGCGCCCCATGTTATCGGTGCGCCGGAACCCGATCAGTTCAGCGGTCCCGTGCCGACCGAACTCGGCGCGCTGTTTGCTGCGCGTGCCTTTGGTATCGGGGCGGTGGCCTGGGTGTTGACCGGGCTGTTTGCCGGGCATTTCTGGCGGCGTGAAGCCGACCGGGAAGCGTAAAACGCAATCACATTGATCAGGCGCGGTATATTCCGCGCCTGTTTTCTTTCATTGATTTGTCTGGATAAACGAAATGCCACGTTCACTTGCTCTTTTCGGGATCGGGCTTGTTTTTGGCGGCGGGATTGGCTTTCTGGTGGCGGCGGGCAATGGCATCACCCTTGATGGTCATGACCATTCCGATCCGCGCGCGCATGGGGAAAGTGCCCATGGTGATACGCATGACACGATGAATGTCAACGGTGCCCATGCCAGCCATGATGCCGTCATTTCACTGCCCGATGCCGTTGATGCGCCAAGGCTTGATGTTGCCATTGCGCCCGATCCGGTCAGTGGCTGGAACCTGCATCTCTTGGTGCAGAATTTCCGTTTTGCCCCCGAACATGCCAGCAGTCCCCATATCCCGGGCGAGGGACATGCTCATGTCTATGTTAACGGCACCAAGATCGCCCGCCTGTATGGCCCGTGGCTTCATATCGCAGACCTTCCAGCGGGCGATAATGAGGTTATCGTGACCCTTACGGCCAATGACCATAGCCAGCTTGCCGTTGGCGATAAGCCACTGCGTCAGGTCATGACTGTTTCGGTTGCGCCATAATCACAGGGCCGGGATACGGGCCTTAAGGCAAAATCGAAGACGTCCGCAGCCGCGTGCGTCTTCGATCCATCCATCCGGGGCGTTCAGATATTCCCGGCAGGTGGCAATGATATCGTCAATATCACGATGTGCCGATAATCCGGCAAAAAGATAACTTGCCCGCCCGGTTCCCTGAAGTGCAACCGATGTCGGGTCGCTGCATGATCCCATGCAGTCAACCTGCGTGATTTCAAACGTTTCGGGCAATTCCGCCTGATCAAGTGCCGTGCCTAACTGCCGCACAAAACCATCCGCATCGACAAAATCCGTCTTTGGGTCCGGATCAGCATCAGGTGCTGGTTGGCAGGTTTTGCAAATGACAATACGGGGCATGCGGCGGTTGGCCTTGGTTCTTAAATCGGGTGGTCACTATGGCCGCAGTGCTGGCGTAATTCATCAACTTTTTCGGGGCGTCGGGCATTGTGTGTGATAACATTCAAATCATGGTTTGAATGTTCTTGACTCACTAATATATGAATTGTTATTTGAATGTGATGCATGAATATAAATTTGAATGTTGGCGAGGTCCAGAATGTCCGTCATCGTAAAATGGGATCAGTTCCCGGCCATTGGAAATTGTGAAAGCTGCAAGTCATCGCTGATTGCGTCGCTCAACGTTGCTGTGCCCGGGCAAAGCTTTGTTGCCGCCGCCGATGGCTTGCACGCGCAATCCGAACTGAGTGTCGAGGACCAGGGCACTGTTGATGATGTGCTGGCCCGTCATCGTGACGGCATTTCGCATCACCAGTGGGCCGTATCGGGCATGGATTGCGGGTCCTGTGTGGCGAAAATCGAAACCGTGCTTACCAAACGTGATGGCGTGCAATGTGTAGATGTGTCGATGATGCGTGAAACGGTCACGTTGGGCCTTCGCAATGATAGTGCCGAAACGCGTTCCGATATCAGCACCATGCTGACCAAATTGGGTTATCCGGCAAAGGAAAAGGTAATTCCGGGGGCGGGGAAATCATCCGAAGCCGCTTGCTGCGCTGGCGGTTCCTGTGGTTCTGCCAATCCGGCTGCGACGGATAATGCCGCGTCGCAAGATACCGATGCCAATGACAAATCCCTGCTGCGCAAACTGGCCCCCTGGCCGGAAGCCGGGGACGAAATTGCATGGGCAGCGATCTGGCTGGTTCTAGGCGGATTGGTCGGCTGGCTGGTTCCGGCCACCGATGCTTATGCCATGTCCATTGCCTCGATCATCGCGGCATTGCCGGTGATGAGAACAGCGTTCCGTCTGGCGGCAAGCGGCGCATTCTTTTCCATCGAACTATTGATGAGTGTCGCGGTTCTTGGCGCGGTTGCAATCGGCGAAAGCCTTGAGGCCGGGATGGTCGTGCTGCTGTTTGCGATTGGCGAAAGCCTTGAAGGCATTGCCGCGGGGCGGGCGCGCAGCGGGGTTAAATCGCTGATGAAACTGGCCCCGGAGACTGCGCGGCGGGTTTCACCATCTGGTGGCGGCTTTGATACGGTTGCACCCTCGGCGCTTGCGCTTGACGACTTCGTTGAAGTCCGCCCCGGCGAACGCATCCCGGCGGATGGTATCCTGACTGTCGGCTCGGCTGAAATCGATAACAGCCACCTGACCGGGGAATCCGTTCCGGTTGCCTCCGAACCGGGGGGCGAGGTTTTTGCCGGTGCCATCGTCACAGATCGCCCGGTCCGCCTGCGCGTGACCCGCGCCGCCGGGCAAACCATGCTGGATCGCGTGATCGAGCTGGTCGAACAAAGCGAAAAGCACAAGGCACCGGTCGAGCGCTTCGTTGCCAAATTCGCTCGTATCTATACGCCAATCATCATGGCGCTTGCGGCCCTTACGGTCGTTGTTCCACCGGTTCTGTTCGGGCAAGGCTGGGAAGAATGGATCTATCGTGGGCTGGCCCTGCTTCTGATCGGCTGCCCCTGTGCCTTGGTGATCTCCACACCGGCGGCGGTGACATCGGCCCTTGCCCGTGCATCTAGGATCGGCCTGCTGGTTAAAGGCGGTGCAGCACTTGAGGCCATCGGGGCCGTACGCACCATGGCGTTTGATAAAACCGGCACGCTGACCGAAGGCAAGCCGAAGCTGACGGCAATGATGTCGGTGGGTGATATGGACGAGGACCGGCTGCTTGCCATTGCCGCTGCCCTTGAAACCGTAACCTCCCACCCGCTGGCAAAGGCGGTGGTCAATGCGGCGACGGACAAGAAACTTGATTTGCCGGAAATCACCGATGCGCGAACCATCGCCGGTGCCGGGGTCGAAGCCCGGATTGATGGCATGCTTTATCGTGTCGGGGCGGCCAAACGCCTTGATATCAAACCGGCTGCCGAAGTTGCCGATTGGCTCGCCGTACAGGAAGACGCCGGCAGCACGGCCGTTGTTATCCTGCGCGATGGCGATGTCATTGGCGCGCTTGCGTTGCGCGATACCGCACGCGCCGATGCAAAGGATGCACTTGGCAAACTGAACGCCTTGGGCATCAGCCCGCTGATGCTGACCGGCGATGCCGAACGTGTCGCCAAACGTATGGCTGGTGAACTTGGCATTGATTACCGGGCGCAGCTTCTGCCCGAAGACAAGCTGAACGTGCTGGCCGAATTGCGCAATGATCCGGCGCGAAAGGGGCCGATTGCCATGGTGGGTGACGGCATCAATGATGCCCCGGCGCTGAAATCGGCCGATGTTGGCATCGCAATTGGCGGGGGTACGGATATTGCGCTTGAGGCCGCCGATGCGGTGGCGGTCAAGGACCGGCTTTCGGATGTTGTCAATCTGGTGAAGCTGTCCCGCAGTACACGTCGCGTGATCCGCGAAAATATCGCGCTGGCGCTGGGGCTCAAGGCTGTCTTTCTGGTCACAAGCATCACTGGCCTGACCGGGCTGTGGCTTGCGGTGATGGCCGATACCGGCGCAACTGTTCTGGTGACGCTTAACAGTCTGCGGTTGCTGATTGCGCTACGCAACCGCTGATCCTCATCTCGGGGAAACTGCATCATAAACCTATAGAATATCGGCCACTATTGCATCTCGTGATAGTGGCCGATTTCTTTTTGCTACCTTCCGCGCGGCGACTCCCGATCTGCCCTGTGTGCGTGACCTTCATTTTGCGCAGAAATATGCGGAAAACGTCCTGTTTTTCAGGACGTGCAGGTCATGGCATCCACGAAAATTCGCTGACCGGAGGGACCGGGCAACAAAATCACTACACTTCAAAAACCAAGGGAAGCTGCGGGTTTCGCAAAAGCGAATTGACATGGCTAGATTTTGGTTTCAAGTTAAATCCGTAACAACGATATTAATTCCGGTATAACGGAAAAACTGGGACTCATCAAAAACGGTTGGCTCTTTTCATCAGCGGAGACAAACATGACCTTCTTAAAGACAATCGCAGTAGCGGCTCTTATGACCGCAACTGCCGGATCGGCCATTGCACAGGAAGCCAGCAAGCTCCAGCAGGTCCTTGACCGCGGTTACCTGATTTTGGGAACCGGCTCCACCAACCCGCCATGGCACTTCATTGACTCGGATAACAAGCTCAAGGGCTTTGACGTTGATATGGGCCGCCTTGTTGCCAAGGCCCTGTTTGGCGATCCCGACAAGATTGAATATGTCCAGCAGTCCGGCGATGCCCGCATTCCGAACCTTGTGACCGACAAGGTCGATCTGGCCTGCCAGTTCATGACGGTGACCGCCGAACGCGCCCAGCAGATCGAATTCACGATCCCCTATTACCGTGAAGGCGTTGGTCTGTTGCAGATGGAAGGTGGCGACTACGCCGATTACGAAGCGCTCAAGGCTGCCGGGTCCGACGTCACCGTTGCCGTTCTTCAGAACGTCTATGCCGAGGAAATGGTTCACGCCGCCCTGCCAGAGGCAGAAGTTGACCAGTATGACAGCGTGGATCTGATGTATCAGGCGCTTAATTCCGGGCGTGCCGATGCCGCCGCAACCGATCAGTCGGCACTGCGCTGGTTCATGGTCAAAAACCCGGGCCGTTATCATGACGCCGGATATGGCTGGAACCCGCAAAGCTATTCCTGTGGTGTGAAGCCCGGCGATCAGCGTTGGCTGAACTTTGTAAACACGGTTCTGCACGAAGGCATGACCGGTGTTGAATTCCCGTTCTACGCCGACAGTTTCAAAACCTGGTTCGGCACGGAACTGTCGGTGCCGCAGATCGGCTTCCCCGTCGAATACAAATAACCCAGCAGCATCCGGGAAGAACCGCTTTGAACTACGATTTCAATTTCAGCGTCATCTGGCGCAATTGGGAACTGCTGGCGCAAGGGCTTGGCCTTGGCTTGTTCCTTGCCCTTGTTTCGATTGCAATCGGTTGCGGGATCGGGCTTCTGGCGGCTTTCGGGATGCTGTCCCGTCATCGGGTTTTACGCTGGATCGCAGTGGCTTATGTCTCTGCGATCCGCAATACCCCGATCCTTGTTCTGATCCTGTTTTGCTATTTCGCATTGCCCCAGCTTGGCATTGCGCTTGATAAAATACCGTCCTTCATTTTCACGCTGTCGATTTATGCCGGTGCCTATCTGGCCGAAGTTTTCCGTTCGGGCCTTGTGGCATTGCCAAAGGGCCTGCGCGAAGCCGGGCTTGCCATCGGTTTGACGGAACTGAAAATCAAAATCCACATCATCATTCCGGTGATGTTGCGCAATGTGTTGCCGTCGCTATCGAACAACTTCATTTCGCTGTTCAAGGACACGTCGCTTGCGGCCGCCATCGCGGTGCCCGAACTGACGTTTTATGCGCGCAAGATCAATGTCGAAAGTTTCCGCGTGATTGAAACATGGATGGTTGCGTCACTGATTTACGTGGTGGCCTGCTATGTCATCGCGTGGTTCCTGCGCCAGCTTGAACAACGACTTGCGGTTCCGCGCTGAAAGGCTTTCACATGAATTTTTCTCTTTTCCTGACAGAATTGTGGAACGCCCGGATGAACCTGTTGGCCGGGCTTGGCGATACGGTTCTCATTTCCGTCGCGTCCGTGCTGCTTGGAACGTTCCTTGGCGTTTTCGTCGGTCTGGCGATGACATATGGCAAAAAGCCGACCCGGTTCGGGGTGCGCGTCTATATCGACTTCCTGCGCGGAACTCCGGTCTTCGTTCTGATTCTTGCCTGTTTTTATATTCTTTCTGTTGTTGGCCTGGATCTCAGTGCGTTTCAGGCTGGTGTGCTTGCACTGACGATGTTCTGTTCGTCCCATGTCGGTGAAATTGTCCGTGGTGCGTTAAAGGCAATCCCGGCCGGGCAGACCGAAGCCGCCAAGTCAATCGGGCTGACTTTCGGGCAAACCTTTGCCTATGTCCTGCTGCCCCAGGCCCTGCGTCAGATACTGCCGACCTGGGTCAATACCGCGACCGAAATCGTCAAGGCATCGACGCTGCTTTCGATCATTGGTGTGGTTGAATTGCTGCTGGCAACCCAGCAGGTCATTTCGCGGACCTATCTCAGCCTCGAATTCTATCTGTTCGTGGGTTTCGTCTATTTCATTCTGAACTTCCTGATCGAACAGGCCGGCCGTGCTGTCGAACGCCGCATCTCGATCCCATAATGAGGCAGCCATGTCCCCCATTCTGACAATTACCGACCTTCACAAAAGCTTTGGCGATCTCGAAGTCCTCAAGGGCATCGATATGACCATGCAAAAGGGTGATGTCGTCTCGCTGATCGGATCATCGGGTTCGGGCAAGACAACCCTGTTGCGCTGCGTGAACCTGCTTGAAGATTTCGAACGCGGTTCCATCGAACTGGACGGCGAAGCCATCGGCTACAGACACGAAGGTGTTGAGCGTCGCCGTCTTTCCGAACGTCATATTGCGCGTCAACGCGCCATGACCGGCATGGCGTTTCAGCAGTTCAACCTGTTCCCGCATATGACCGCCATTCGCAATGTCATGCTGGGTCTGACCAAGACCAAGAAAATGGCAAAGGACGAAGCCTATGCCATTGCCGAAAAATGGCTTGAACGGGTCGGCATGATTGAACGGCGCGATCATTTCCCCGGTCAGTTGTCCGGCGGACAGCAGCAGCGTGTTGCGATTGCGCGCGCGATTGCCATGAACCCGCGCATCATGCTGTTTGACGAAGTGACATCCGCCCTTGATCCGGAACTGGTCAAGGAAGTTCTGGCCGTTGTCCGCGATCTTGCCGACGACGGAATGACCATGCTGCTTGTCACCCATGAAATGCGCTTTGCCCGCGATGTTTCAAGCAAGGTCGTGTTCATGCATCACGGCCGTATCCACGAAGAAGGTCCCCCCGAACAGATTTTCGGCGCACCGGAAACAGACCGGTTGCGCGGCTTTCTTGCAAATTCTGAAATGTGATTGAGTACCAGGAGATATTGAATGACCATCAAAAGACACGGTGTCGGTGAAGCAAAAGGAAACGGTCAGAAGGCACTGCCTTTTGCAAAGGCTACGGAAGCTGACGGATGGCTTTACGTGTCCGGACAAACGCCGATGCGTGATGGCGAAGTCGTTGGAAACGGGATTGTCGAACAGTCCCGCATTGCTATCGAAAACATGCTGAAAATCGTCGAGGATGCCGGGTATGGCGCAAGCGATATCATGCGCATCGGCGTCTGGCTTGATGATGCGCGCGATTTCTGGAGCTTCAACGGCGTCTTTCAGGAATATTTCGGAGACCATCCGCCTGCGCGCGCTTGCGTTCAGTCTTCAATGGTGGTGGATTGCAAGGTCGAGGTCGACTGCATTGCCTTTCGCAAGGCATAAGAACCTCTATCCAAAGAACTGATCGCCAGCGAAGAGGGGACTTATGAAAGAAGGGCAAATACGGAAACGGGCGCGCGGCATTGATCGGGCGTTTGATATTCTTGATCATTTGCGCTCTGTCAAAGTCTCGCAACGGCCTGCCGAGATCGCTCAGGCGCTCGGCGCGCCGACCTCTACGATCTATGATCTGATCAGCGTTCTGCTGGAACACGGTATGCTCGAGGTCACCGATGCCAACGGATCGGTGTTCCTTGGGCGTCGTGTCTATTTTCTTGGGCTGGCCTATCGCGAATATTTCGATCTGACCCGCGAAGCCGGTGTCGTGCTGGATGAAATCACCGCCACGACCAAGGAAACATCGCAGTTCTGCATGCTGGACGGCAATAAATACACCGTCGCCCTTCAACGCGAAGGCAGCCGTCCGTTCCGCATCAGTGCAAATGTTGGCGAACGCACCCCGATCCCGTGGACGGCATCGGGTCGGCTGTTGCTGGGCCATTTTTCCGATGATGAAATCCGCGATCTGATTCCGGCAAACGATTTTGTTCTGCCCGATGGCAGCCATACCGATTTTGATGCCTATATCGCCGAAATCCGGCAGGCGGCAAAAGACGGGTTCTTTTCCTTTGATAGCATCGTTGACACCTTCACCCATTGCTTCGCCGCCCCGATCCGCGATCAGAACGGCGTCTGTGTTGCAACGGTATGTATTGTCGCGCCAAAGGATGATGCCCGCAAAAACTATGCGCAGTATCGCGACGCACTGAAATCCGCTGGCGATAAACTATCCCACAGCGTCTGATTACTTGTCCGTCCGCACACAATATCTTTGCGTGGAAGAATGCCGGTTTCTTTGTGCTGAAAAGAGAAAGCGGCGGTTATCGTTTCCCGCATCGATAACCACCGCTGTTCCACCTTGAGAGGCCCGCGGGGAGAGAGACCCGCAGGTGAGAGACAGCCTTTTGGGGACAAGTGCGAATGGGTTGCATTCGCGGGCTGTGTCGAGAGACGTTATAGGTCAGGAAAAAATACTGCGCAAGTGAAAATCGTTCGCATTTGCATAAAATTTTTGGTTGAGAGTTTGACGGTGTTTCTATCCCGACTGAAACGGTTGGTTAATATCGCAGTTTCCCGCGGATTTCAGGCCGAAAATGCCAAAAAGGCCGCACGATCTGTACGGCCTTTCAGGTCGGGTTAAACGACGATATTTAGATGGAAATACGCCGCAGATGATTGTCCCAATGAAGCGATTTAAGCGAATCGTCGGGTAATTCGACGCGTTTTCGGCGAATCGCATCCATACGCCATCCGGTACCAAGGCCGCTGGTGCCAACGAACTGACCCGCAACATCTGTCGCGGCAAGCCCGCAGCCATCCGGGGCGGCGATATGGGTCAGGAAGCCCGATGTTTTGACATCCCAGAATGTGATCAATCCGCCGCGCGGGCAGGAAATGCCAAATACCTGTCCCGATGCGTCAAAGCGCACCGATCCGCAATATTGCCGCATGCGCAGCTGGACATTGTCCGGGGCCTCGATCGGGCGGATTTCGCTACCCGGATGCCACAACCCGACCAGCGGCACCTGATCGGTCAGTTCCCCCTGATACTGGAAGCCCGCCGCAATTGTCCCATTGGATGCGACATCAAGATGGCGGATGGATAATTGATGCCAGTCGGCTTTAAGTGCCGCCTGATGGATCAGCTTGCCGGTATGCCGATCAATGATCGACAGGTTCGGTTCCATACTGTCGATATTAAGGGCTGTGCGTCCGTCAAAGTCCGGATGGGTGTGCAAGCCACCATTGGCGATCACAAGGCTTTCACCGTCCGGCATCAGGTGCAATTCGTGCGGGCCGGTGCCAAAACTGTCAAATTCGGCAATGCGGCGATACCCGTCTTCTGCATCCCAAACGGAAACAACCCCGCGGGCATGGTCGAAATCATTCTCGGTGATATAAAGGAACCGGCCATCATTGGAATAAACCGCGTGGCCATAAAACCGGCGGTCTTCCGGGCAATGCAGTTTGGCGCGGACCTCGCCGCTATGGCGATCAAGGATCAGGCCATAAAGACCCGGCCTGCGTTCAACCGCCGCCACATCGACATGGTTTGGGCGCAGGCCAAGGTCGTGACCCCGGCCGGGCAGGGCCTGTTCGAACAGGATTTTGCCGTTGGCGTTGAACGCGCTGACGTAAAAGTCATCATGATCCCCGGCACTGGCAGAAATATAATGTGCCCGGTCTTCCACCGCGGGGGCGCTCGCCGCACACCCAATGCCAACCGGCAACAGGGTAAAGGCCCCGCCAACACCCATGAGTTTCAAAAACTCGCGTCGTTGATGTTTCACTTTTTGAACTCCTGTTCGCCTAGTCGCCATCAAGCGCGTTAAAACCGCCGCCCAATTGCGTCGTACCGCCAACGTCGCCCTCGACCAGCGTATTCACAAAACTGACCTGATCGGCGAAATCTGAGAGTTTCTGATAGCCATCGGGCTGATCAAGCAGCTCGACAATCGAGGCAGGCAACTGATCAAGTCCGTCTGACATGGTCTGCCAATTCAGCCGGAAGGATCGATCCAGAAGGCTGCTATCAATCAGGGCCGAAAGGCCTTTGCCTTCTTCGCCGGTATCGCCCCACTTACCGTCATAAATCGCAAACAGCCCGGTCAGGTTATGGGCAATGTTGCGCAGGGATCGTTCGGAAGTCGGGCTTTCGGCGCGGCTGGCTTTGCCATCCTTCGGTCCGTCGCCAAGCGGTCGGCCAAGTTTCTGACTGACAATGATCAGAAGTCCTTCGTGAAGCGCACGATAAAGGTCGGTTGCGGCAAATTTGGCATCCGGGTAATCCATACTATCAGGGCCGGCTTCGATCATGCCCTGGGCAAATGCCGGCCATTCATCGACCAGTTCACCGGTTATGCGTGCCAGATTGGCGCCAATGGCCCCGCCATACCCACACAGGAATACGCCATCCTCGTCATCACCCAGAAGCTTGGGCGATAGCTTGTCGTCAAAAAGAACCTGTTCAAGTGCCGGGAAACCTTGCAGGGCGGCACTGGTATCAGCGATTTTTTCCCGGTCGGTATAAATCGCTGGCTTGTCAAACATCAGTTTGCGGAACTGCCTTGTCGCCGTACCATGTTTGTCAGGCCAGTATTCGATATGCTGATCACGGCCATTGGCAATCAATGGCCCCATGCGCCAAGGCTGCACTTCCTGCCAGATATCCATGGCCGCATGGAAATCTTCGCGTACTTCGTCAAGGCCATCCTGATCGGGCTCGGCACAGAAATCATCCATTTCATCGGACAGGTTTGTTGTGGCGTCATGCAGCGCATCAAGCTTGGGCGGCATGACCTCACCCAGAAGATGTTCAAGCACCGGGCGGTAATTTTCATCGGGGATATCGGCGCGCGCGCCGGGCGGTGCCAGCCCCACCGTCAGCAAGGCAGATGCCCCCAAAAGGGCGGCTTTGCGAGTGCGAAACAGGAAAGGCATGATATCCCCCGAACAGTAAGGCTTATAAAATAACGCTTATAAAGAATTCAAAAACGCGATCAACTTGCTGCGATCCGATGATGGCAAGAATGTGACGGCGTCACGCGCGGGTTTTGCCTCTCCCCCGTGCCACAATATGGCTTCCAGAATGTTGCGCGCCCGCCCGTCATGCAGGTATCCGGCACGTGGATCAATTTCCTTTGCGCGGCCCAATCCCCAAAGGGGCGGGGTGCGCCATTCCGTTCCGCTGGCATCGGCTTCAGGCCGGTTGTCGGCAAGCCCGGCCCCCATATCGTGCAATAACAGGTCGCTATACGGCCAGATCACCTGCCCGGATTGCTCCGCCAGATCAGTCTGTTCGGGCAATTGATAGCTTGGCGTGTGGCAGGCTCCGCAACCGATTGAATTGAAAATCTCACGCCCTGCGATCACCTCCGGATCGGATACGTTTTGTCGCATCGGCGGGGCTATGTTACGGGTGTAATAAAGCACAAGGTCGGTGATCTGCCCGTGCGCTTCCAGATTGTCAAATTCCGGATCATTACCATCCGGCGCACCACGGCACAGTGTCTGGGCTTCGGTGCAGTCACCGTATCCGTTGGGATATAGTGGGGTTGAAAGGCCGATATCGAACTGGAATGCATTCTGGTTCTGCTGATCAAGGCTTGGCATTCCGGCTTTCCAGCCAAACCGCCCGATGGCAAGCTCATCCTTTGCAATATCCCAAACCCGGTTGACCCGGCCCGATATGCCATCGCCGTCATGATCTTCCGGATCCGCGCTCGCAAGCAGTACTTCATCGGGAATGGCTTCCAGAAGCCCAAGCCCGATCATCGGCGGTGCAATGCGCGGCGATATCATCACATCGTCGTGCAATGGCCCATAAGCCAGATCGCGCATGCCATAGGTCGGATGGCGCAATTCGACTCTGGTGCCATCGGCTAGTTCGACGGTTTGCATGTCATAACTGACGGTGACCTTGCCTTCGGCTTGAACGGTCGGGATCGAAAAATCCTGAAACTGGCCGCCATAAACCGGATCGGGCAGAGTGGATGCATGGCCTGACGCCAGTAATTCCCGATCCGCATCATTTTGCGGCGGGATCGACAGGCGCAACAACATCGACGTCGCCCCGGCAGACGGATCATCTTCATCAACCGGATGGCCGCGGCCATTTCTGATATGGCACCCGTTGCAGGCCCGTGAATTAAACAGCGGCCCCAAACCGTCTGCTGCCTTGGTGCGCGTTGGGGCGGTTACCCAAAGCCTTTGAAAAAGGGCCTCGCCAAGCTTGAAATCAAGCCGCTTTTCAAAGGTCATATTGGCCGAATGATGGGTGAATGCCATTCGTCCGGTTTTCTTTTGCCAGGTGGTCGCCCCGCCCGGCAGGGCATCGGCGGGTATGGTTTCATCGGCAAATGCCGGTGTCATTGCCCCAAAAACAAGGGCGGTCGCGATCATGAAACGGGAAAGGCGCATGGCGGGAAACTGCATGGAATTCTTCTAATCGTAAAAGCGAAACGGCGGGAGAAAAATTCCCCCGCCGTCGGACTCATTTGGGGCATGACCCCGAATGCGGATCGTATCTGATCAATTGATCGAGGACGGATTGTCAAGGCTGTCCGAACCTTCGAACTCGATCCCGTCAACGCCAATCGCGGCAACGATCTGTTCGATCGATTTGGTCTGATCAACAAGCGCATCGACAAAGGTCTGAACAACGGCATTGCCGTCTTCATTGTCCATTGCGATCAGCTGGTCGAAATGCTCGCCTGCCTGTGCGCGGCTGACCATGGCCTTACCGGCCAGAACCGATGCCGCCAGTTTGGCACGCAGTTCGGTATCAAGGCCTTCATCCTTGGCGGCAACCATATCCGAAAGCGATGCGCCTTCGACGACCGAACCGTCAACACGGGTATAACGGCCAAGATAAACGTTCTGGATGCCCAGCGCATCATAGTAGTGCGAGTTGTGGGTGTTGTCCGAGAAGCAGTCATGCTCTTCTTCCGGATCATGCAGCAGCAGGCCAAGCTTGGTGCGCTCACCCGCGAGTTCGCCATAAGACAGCGAGCCCATGCCGGTCACGATTGCGGTCAGGCCCGGAACGCCGTCACCTTCAAGAACGGTCGCACGTGCTTCGCCACCATCCGCCCACTGTGCGGTCATCCATTCAAGGTCCGAAACCATAAGGTCGGTTGCGGCCTGAAGATACGCACCGCGACGGTCGCAATTGCCATTGGTGCAGGCATCGCCCTTGGCATAGTCGGTCCATGCGCGTGCACCGGCACCGGCTTCGGTTCCGTTCAGATCCTGACCCCACAGAAGGAATTCAATGGCGTGGTAGCCGGTTGCAACGTTGCTTTCAACGTCGTCAATCTCATGCAGGCTTTCGATCAGTGTGGCATCGATTGTTGATGCATCGATGGTTTCACCGGAAATGCTCAGGCTCGGATTGGCAACGACATTGGCGGTATAAGCCGGGTTTTCTTCGTTTTCTTCGCCGTAAAGGTCGGTTTCGACATAGTCGATCAGACCTTCGTCAAGCGGCCATGCGTTAACCTTGCCTTCCCAGTCATCAACGATCGCATTGCCGAAACGGTAAACTTCGGTCTGCTGATACGGCACGCGTGAGGCCAACCATGCGGATTTCGCAGCATCAAAAGTCGCCTGCGACGGATTGGACACCAGCGCATCAACAGCGGTCTGGAGCTGTTTTGCGGTGATGAGCGAATCTTCGTAACCGGCATGTGCAATATCGGCATAGGTGGTCAGGACGTCTTTTGCGTCCGGCGCGGCATAGGCCTGTGCACCAAGGGTGGTTGCCAGTGCAGCCATCCCGAGAATTTTAACGAATTTCATAGGAGTTCCCATCTGTCCCTGAAGGTGAGCCAAGGGCATAGCCCGTGATACTTCGGGGTAATTGTTACTGCTTGTGATAATGATTTGCAAACTCGAAATATCTCAACAAGCAGATTTTCCACATTTTTTGCTGTGATAAACGGAATTTGACCTGCACTTTTGCCAAGATCGGGGCATCATCAAACAAATGCATGATGCGACCGCCAACAAGCAGAAAGAGGGGACCTGCGTATGAGCGATGATACAGAACCGCAAAAAACCGTTCGGCTTTGGGATTTTCCCGTCCGTCTGTTCCATTGGGCATTGGTGATCGCGATTGCGACATCCTGGTGGTCCAATCAGGAAGTCATGATTGATATCCATGCCCTTGCCGGATACAGCGTATTAGCACTGGTGCTGTTTCGTATTATCTGGGGATTTGTCGGCAGTTCCAACGTACGGTTTTCCAGTTTCCTTGCCGGTCCAGGCAAGGTGATCGGCTATATGCGCAAATTGCCAAACGGCTCGGTCCGCGACCTGACTTATCCAGGGCACAATCCGGCGGGCGGCTGGATGGTTATTGTGCTGATCCTGCTCGTGGCGATACAGGCGATAAGCGGCCTTTTTGCCAGCGAGGATACCTTTCTGTTCTTTGATGGTCCGCTGGTTGCCTATGTCAGTTCCGATGTCGCCAGCACGATGAATTTCATTCACCACACCAACATCAATCTGATTTATGGCGCAGTGGCGCTGCATGTTCTGGCCGCGATTTTCTATCTGATGATCAAACGCGAAAACCTGATCGGGGCCATGATCACCGGCGTACGCAAAGTCCCCGAAAGCATCGCGGCCGGTTTCATGCAAATCCGGTTTGCTTCCCCAGTTCTGGGTATCGCGATACTTCTGGTTTGCGGGCTTGCAGTGTGGGGGATGGTCACGCTGGCGCGCGGATAAAGAACTCCCCGAAAGGCTTGTCCTGCCGTGCAGCCGGGGGAGGGCAGCACGGCGAGATGACAGGGCCTTTCGGGGATGTCCGAGCTTGCTCGTGCCCGGCATCTTCGATCTGTTACTTCGAACGGTATTCGTCGTGGCAGCCCTTGCAGGATTTGCCAAGTTCGCCAAGAGCGGCACCCATAGCCCCTTTATCCCCGGCTGCGGCCGCAAGGTTCAGGGCCGCGGTTTTCATTTCCGGGAAACGGCCCGCGAATTCATCCCAATTGGTCCAGACGTCCGGCTTTGCGGTGGTTTTTACCGATGCTTCCGCAGTGTTTTGTTCGAACGCGGCCGGGGCGGCAGAGGCGGAAAACGCAATGCCATTGGCAAGGTTGCGGATTACGCCATCAGGCAGTTCGCACTGCCCCTTCATGTAGCAGCCAAGTGTTCCCATCGCACCACCGATGCCATCCATCAGCATCTGACGTGTTTGAACGGCTTCGTTATCCATTGCCTCGTCGGCCTGTGCGGTTCCAAATGCCCCCAGACCAAGGGCGAGGGATGCGGTCATCAAACCTGCGGTCACAAAATGCTTCATGGCTCTCTCGTTGGTTGTTTCTTCGAAACTCTCTGACGGATACGGGGCATTGGCGTGCGGCCCCGGCTGTTTTAATTCTTATATTAAGGTCATAAGCATTGTTGCCTATGACTTGCCGCTGCGCTTAGTCTCCCAATTGCGCCCCGAAATTCGGAATCACAACCGCGTGATCACCGAATAAATTATTGTAAATGACGTGCACAAGGAAACGCCCCCAAATGTCCGCTGTGTCCAACGCCGCCCCCGATGCCAGCCAAACCGCCATTAGTGAGGGCAGATCGCGCGCCCGCAGGCTGATCGCCGACTGGAACCTTGATAAGGCATTCATCAATGGCGAATGGGCGCGTGCTGATTCGCGCGAAGCCATTGATGTGTATGATCCGGCAACCGGCAAGGTTATCGGCGATGTGCCCTTCATGCGCACCTCCGAGGCAAGGCGCGCGATTGATGCCGCGGATGCAGCGTTCCCGGCATGGTCGCGCATGCTGGCAAAGGAACGATCCGGTTACCTTAAACGTTGGCGCGACCTTCTGGAACAGTATCAGGATGATCTGGCCGCCCTGATCACGCTTGAACAGGGTAAACCCTATGATCAGGCCTTGCGCGAAGTTGTCGGCGCCATTGCCTATGCCGAATGGTATGCTGAGGAAGCCAAGCGCGCCTATGGGCAAACCATGCCCGCGACCCAGCGTGACCGGCGCGTGGTGGTGCAAAAGCATCCCGTGGGTGTCGTGGCGGCGATCACGCCATGGAACTTTCCGCTGACCATGGTCGTGCGCAAATGTGCCCCGGCACTGGCGGCGGGGTGCACAATTGTTGTCAAACCAGCCGAAGATACCCCGATTTCGGCACTGGCCGCCGCAAAACTTGCCGAAATGGCGGGTTTCCCGGCGGGGGTGTTTAACGTCGTGACCGGCCAACCCATGCCGATTGGCGAGGCTCTGACGGGGGATCCGCGCGTACGGATGCTGTCCTTCACCGGCTCTACCGAGGTCGGCAAACGGCTGATGGTGCAATGTGCGCCGACGGTCAAGAAGCTGTCGCTTGAACTGGGCGGCAATGCGCCTTTCATCGTGATGGATGATGCCGACATCGATGCCGCCGTGGCCGGGGCCATGATTTCCAAATTCCGCAACAGCGGCCAGACCTGCGTTTGTGCCAACCGCATTTTCGTGCAGGACGGGGTCTATGAAAGCTTTGTCGAAAAATTCATCGCCGCAAGTCATGCGCAGACTATCGGCAACGGCTTCATTCCCGGTACGGATATTGGTCCGCTGATCAATCGTCAGGCGGTGGCAAAAGTTGAACGATTGATCGATGATGCGAAAAAACGTGGCGCGACCCTGCATTACGGTGCTGACCGCCCCGAAGAAGGCCATTTCATCCGGCCGCTTGTCATGACGGATGTGTCCTTTGATGCCGATTGCTTTAACGAGGAACTGTTTGCCCCGGTGGCGCCGATCTATCGTTTCAGGACCGAGGCCGAGGTGATCGAACTTTCCAACCGGGTACGGGCCGGTCTGTCATCCTATCTTTTCAGTCGCGATATCGGCCATATCCAACGGATTGCCGATGGGCTTGAAACCGGGGTGGTTGGCATCAATGATGGCACCACGTCCCACGAAGGCGCGCCATTTGGCGGTGTAAAGGAAAGCGGACAGGGCCGCGAAGGCGGTCATTGGGGGCTGGAAGAATATCTTGAACCCAAATATCTGAATTATGCACTGGGTTGAACCCGAGAATATTCGCCGACTTTAGCGCGATAATTCGAAGATCGGAGAACGGCAATTGTATGTGATGCAATTGCCGTTCTCCGATTTCTTAATCAGCCATGCAAAATTGAACGGTGCGCGATTCCAGGAATCGAGTCTGCAATTTAAAACCGATTTGTCGGCAAATTGCCATTTGAGACCCCGCTTTAAGCATTAAAATCACCCTGTTTGATCTGCCTCAATCCCTTTATATGCAAAGGATAGAGGTCTAATTGATCCGGCCTGTTCGGATTGTGTTTGAACTGTGTAAAACAGGTCGGGGAAAATTTCGTTCAAGTTGAATGGTTTATTTGTCATGAGACAATCATGCGTCTTTCGCATGAAATGATTGTGACGAACTTATGTCTGTCTATGCGTCAAATGCATGGGTGAGGTGAAAAAACTCGTCTCGTAGGATCGAATAAACAGGCGTACACCGGCTTCAGAACAAATCAACGCGAAACCGGAGCGCACATAGCTCCGCCTGTTATGGAAAGGATAAAGCCATGCGTCGTTATGGTGATTACGATCTGACCACGCTGCAGCGCGAAGCCGAAAAACTCCGTGCTCAGGCGATCCGCAAAGCCGTTGTTACTTTGGCCCGCAAAATTGCTTCCCTGTTTGGCGGTAACCGCCTTCCGGGTGGCCGTCCGGCTGGTGCCTAAGCTTAACGCTTGGCGATGAATACCGGGTCGAATGACCCAAAAACACCCCCGCATTCCTCCCATGCGGGGGTGTTTTGATTCCATCCCCATCGCAGGGCTTCACGCAATCGTCCGGTCCCGCTATTAAAGGGAATAACCAGATAACCCGATTGCGGAGCCTGCCGGATGAAACTTGCCCATTATGCCTTTGGCGAAGAAAACCGTGACAATGGTACGCTTGTGATCCTGCATGGGCTGTTCGGGCAGGCGCGTAACTGGACCGCCATCGCCCGGCGTCTGGCGGAAAAATATCATGTGATTACCGCCGATCTGCGCAATCATGGCCGATCTGGCTGGGACGCCAATATGACCTACCCGGCAATGGCATCGGACATCGCCGAACTGATCCGGGATGTTGCGAATGGTCCGGTACATCTGATCGGGCATTCGATGGGCGGGAAGGCATCAATGGTGCTGACCCTGTCACAGGATGCCGATCTGGTGGCCGATCTGGTTGTGGTTGATATTGCGCCTGTAACCTATGATCATGACTATACCGGCTATATCAGTGTCATGAAGTCGGTGGATTTCGATGCGGTGTCGCGGCGCGCCGAAGTCGAAGACGCACTTGCCAGCGGCGTTTCGGAAAAGGGCGTGCGTCAGTTCCTGGCGCAGAATGTCGCGACCGACAAGGAAACCGGCAAAATGTCATGGCAGGTCAATATCGATGCCATGGCCAACCACCTTTCCGACATCACCGGCTGGCCCGAAACGGCAAATGGCAGTTTTGATCGCGATGTGCTGTTCATATCCGGGGCCAATTCGCATTATGTCGATCCCAAGGATCGCGATCACATCAAGTCGCTATTTCCCAAGGCGGCCTTTACCAGCATCAAGGGCGCAGGCCATTGGGTTCATGCCGAAAAACCCGATGCGGTATTGCTGACCCTGTCGGCATTTCTGAACCGCTAACGGATATTTTGACATGACAGAGCTTCCCAAAGGTTGGAACTTGCCGGAAAACGACGATATCCGCGTTCAGAACATCGAATGCCTGTCGGACAACTGGTATCACCTGTACCGCGTCAGCTTTGATCTGCGCCGCAGCAACGGCGAATGGCAGCATCAGCAACGCGAAGCCTATGACCGGGGCAACGGGGCGGGCATCCTGCTTTGTAACCGCGGGGCTGGCGCCGTGGTCCTGACACGGCAATTTCGTCTACCATCCTTCGTGAACGGCCATGAAAACGGCATGCTGATCGAAGTTCCGGCGGGTTTGCTTGACGACCGCGATCCGGCATCTGCCGTGATTGCCGAGGTCGAAGAAGAAACCGGTTACAGGATCGGCAAACCGCAAAAGGTGTTTGATCTGTTCATGAGCCCCGGATCGGTCACTGAACGCCTGCACCTGTTCGTGGCCGAAGTCACAAGCGATCATCGCGCGGGCGAGGGCGGCGGCTTGCATGAAGAGGGCGAGGACATCCACGTGCTTGAAGTGCCCTTCAAGGACGCACTGGCCATGATCGCGGATGGTCGCATCAGGGATGCCAAAACCGTCATTCTGTTACAGCACGCCTTGTTGAAGGGGCTGTTTGATTGATGTTTTTGCAGCTTTACCAAGGTAATTCGCTACCATCATAGGCAAAGAAACCGCCGCTTTGTGATGGTTGCAGCCCGTCAATCACCATCAACATATTGGCCGTTGCCAAATCGGGGCTTTGTACATTGAGCCCCGATTTGGCAAACGGGCCCGAAAGGCCGGTATCAACCGTGCCAGGATGCAAGGCGATGCAGATGGCATTGCGTTTGCTGCGTGCAAGTTCGATGGCGGTGCATTTGACCAACTGGTTCAATGCGGCCTTTGCGGCACGATAACCGTACCAGCCGCCCATTCGGTTATCGCCGATGCTACCGACCTTTGCCGACAGGGTGGCAAATACCGATTTGCCGTCGCGCGGCAATAACGGCGTGAAATGCTTCATCAGCAAAGCCGGGCCAATGGCGTTGATCAGAAACGATTTCGCCATGTAATCGGCATCAATCTGGCGCAATGATTTTTCCGGCTGAAATACCTCGTCATGCAGATAACCGGTGGCATCGATGATCAGGCGAACGGATTGCTTCTTGGCAGATGCCTTATCACGAACAAAGGCGGCGGCATTTTCGATGCTGCCGGGATCGGCAAAATCAATGGCTGGCTGGGTGCTGCGCGATAGTTCGATCACACCATCGAACCGGCCACAATCGCGAAGATGTTTCACAAAGGCCCGGCCGATGCCGCCGGTTGCCCCGATTACAATTGCGATGCTGGCAGCATCAAAACTTTGCAGTTTGGGGGCGGGTGGTATCGACATGATCTGATCCCCGATCTGGTTTTCTATCCTGTCTGTTTTACGTAGGCAAAACCGTGTTGGTTTATGGATTGTCACAGTAACGGATTACACCCGTCTCAGATGCGTCAGTTATCCTTTATCTTTCGCAAATCAGGGACAATCCAATGCCATATGTTTTTAGCCAGGCCGCCGATACCGAAGCCATCGCCGAACGGGAATGGGGCAAAGCGGCTCAGATCATGTTTACCGGCTTTTCATCGTGCATCGGGATCATGGCAATCAAGAACAATGAGGTCATCGGTGTGCATCTGCCACTGCGTGATGGGAATAACGCGGTGACCAATGACGATATCGATACGGCAATCGGATTGCTGGATGGTGGGGCGTATCCTGTCGTGATCGGATCGATCAGTGCATGGGAAGCATCGGCGTCTGCGGTCTATCAGCATCTGGTCGATACACTGCATCCGGTTGAACAATATGCCTATGGCGACGGGACCTATGGTGGCGAAATCGTCAATGGCCGGATTCAGCCGCGCTTTTGACGTCAAGCTGACTGATGATCGGGGCGTGAACACATCCCCATATCCCCCGTCTCAGGCATCAAAGCCAAAAGCCGCCCCGGATAAGGGCGGCTTTTGAGTGTTCTATTCATCCGAGGATCGGGGCGCTGCCTATTCGGCGGCTTCGATCCGGGTCATGTCGGGCGCGCTTTGGCGGCCTTTGCCCTGCTGGTCGTGGCGGCGGATGAAATCCTTGATCCGCGGGCTGATCTGTTCGCGCCAGCGACGACCGTTAAACACGCCGTAATGACCAACGCCCTTCTGGATGTGATGCATGCGCATATTATCGGGCAGATTGCTGCAAAGCTTGTGCGCGGCACGAGTTTGTCCCATGCCGGTGATATCGTCGCGTTCACCTTCGACCGTCAGAAGGGCGGTCTTGGTGATGGCGGACGGTTCAACCGGAACTCCCTGCCAGCGCATCGTCCCTTCGGGCAGCTGATGTTCGTGGAACACGGCTTTCAACGTCTGAAGATAGAACTCGGCACTCATATCCATCACTGCCAGATATTCATGATAGAAATTGCGCTTGGCATCGGCACTTTCGCCGTCGCCTTCGACAAGATGGGTGAACATCTCGTGGTGGGCGGAAACGTGCTTGTCCCAATTCATGCTCATGAACCCGGCCAACTGCATGAAGCCAGGATAAACGCGGCGCATCACACCGGCATGGGGCAGCGGTACATGCGAAATGACATGGCGTTCAAACCAGTCCAGACTGTGCTGTTTGGCGAAATTGTTGACCTCGGTCGGGTTTTCACGCGTATCGACCGGGCCGCCCATCAGGGTCATCGATGCCGGCTGGCACGGCTCGTTACCTGCTGCCATTAGCGATACGGCGGCAACCACCGGAACGGATGGCTGGCACACTGCCATCAGATGCGTATTAGGGCCCAGCTTGCGCAGGAACTGCATGACATAGTCGATATAGCTATCAAGGTCGAAATGACCCAGATGCACCGGCACCGTGCGCGCATCGATCCAGTCGGTGATGTAAACATCGTGATCGGGCAGTAATGCCTCGACCGTGCCGCGCAGAAGCGTCGAGAAGTGACCTGACAGCGGGGCCACGATCAGAAGCCGCGGATCGTCGGGCTGATTTTTAAGGTGATCGGTTTCGCGTTTGAAATGCAAAAGATTGCAGAACGGTTCGCTGTGAACGATTTCCTCTGTCACGGCAACGGTTTCACCATTGATGATCGTGGTATCAAGGCCAAATTCAGGCTTGCCATAACGATGCGTGATATGGGTGAACACATCAAACGCGGCCGCCGCCGCGCGGCCCTGATGGGTATAGGCAAGCGGGTTGACCGGATTGCGCAGCCACTTCTTGCTGGCATCTGCCGCCATCCGCAATGGACTGATGGTGGCGTGCTGCAGTTCATAGAGATGGTACAGCATTAATCTCTCACTCCCCGGCGATGCAAAGGTTCGGTGGTGGGGTGCATCGACCGTGTTGGTCCCCGGCTGCATTTTTCCGAAAGGATTTCCGGTGGGCAGGCCTTCTGATTTTCGTAAGTTCCGAACCCGCGTCCGGCCATTTTTTGCGGGTGACCATCCGGGGTTCAGCTGATTGCGGGCTAAGACACCGCAAAATCACGATAAACAGAAATCCTGCAATTCATCAGAATCCTACGATACTTCAGGTTTCAATCAATAGCCTAAAAGTATGATGAATTTCCAAACTTTCGTTTTTCACCTTGATTCAAACCAACATTCGGGGTGCTGTCGAGTGAAATTTTGCAATGCAGCGTAAGTTGTTGCGTTGCAATAATAGTTTTTCCCTGAAAGATGGGGTAAATCCGTCCTGATCTATGCAATGGTATAGTATCTGCGGGACTCGAGGTCCGAAAGAACCAATCAAAGAAAAACGCTGCTGTCGGGGAAACAGCAGCGTCAAGTAGCGCGGAATAACGAAAGTAATATGCAGGTTACAATTTACGTGACCCGGACCGATGGAAGAGGGACGACCGACAGACGGGACAGGGTATGGGTGCGGGGTTGCCTGCCGGTCGTCACCCTGGATGGGAAGTCCATCCGGGTCTCGTAAAAGGTATGAGCTTTGATCAGATCAGACCGCGAAGGGTTTGCGCCATTCCCAGTCCAATCACGAACAGGAAAAATCCGGTGCTTCCGACCACGGCGACCGTGCTGCAAAGCTCGTTTAGGCGGTTCGGATTTTCAAGCAACTTCATCATGGCGATGTCCTCCTCAATCTGTCTGAAGAAACCATACTGATCCCGTTTTGTTCTCACAAGAACAAAATTAGAACAAGGGCCGATTAAATTGTTAAGTTGATGTTTTTAAATGAAATTTATTTGTTCTCGATGTTCTCTTTTTGCTGCTGAAAATGAGAACATCGATGGTGAACACTGTGTGTCAGGTTGAATGAAACCCGCAGAAAACAACGGCTTTACGCGAGTCTTCAAGGGGGTGGACCATAGGAGAACGGAAAACGGAACATCGTCGCATTCCAGATGTTCCGTATTGCTTCGCAGGATCTATTCTGCGGCGGATGCCGGAATGGCTGTGCGGCGGTCCGGGACACCGTCGACCTCGCTTGGCAGCGGGCGGGCCGGAACAGCGCCGATGCGAGCATCGGGCATCGGTGGGTGATCGGGGAACTGGCCATGAATGCGAATGTTTTCGCGATAGTCGCTGGCTGATTTTCCGCGATACTGGCGAAAACGCCGGTTGAAGTTAGACAGATTGCTAAAGCCGTTATTTTCGGCGATCTGATAGATCGGAAGATCGGTGCGCGATAGCTGCACGCAGGCCCGCGAAATCCGGTATTCGTTCAGATATTCGACAACACTGCGCCCGGTATAGCGTTTGAACAGCCGGTAAAAACTGCTTTCACTGACCCCTGCCACATCGGCAAGCGATGAAACCCGGAGCGGTTCGGCGTAATGGGCATGAATGAAGGCCAGTGCGCGATCCACCCGGATAGATTCGCTATTCTTCCCGGCTTCGCCGCCAAAATTGGCCGATGCCAGCGGTTTGTCGATCCCGGCAAGAAGGGCTTCAAGCAGTTCGATCATCAGGATAAAGCGCCGCCGCGGTTTGGCATCATCGAGGTACGGGCAGATTTCCCGAACCTGTTCCACGGTTTCATCGCGAAAGGAAAGACCGCGGCGCGCACGGGCAAACAATTCGTGGAAATCGGCAAATTCAACAAAATCCCGCGTAAGGTTTTCCACCCATTCCTGCGACAGCCAAAGCACATAAACCTCGATCGGGCGGGAGGGATCAATGCGTTTGCATTCCCAAAGATGGGGCAGGTTGGGGCCGACCATGGCGAAATCCAGCCCGTCAAACGTCTGCCGATGATCGCCAATCAACCGCGATCCTTTGGCGTTGAGCGTCAGGGTCATTTCATATTCGGGGTGCTGGTGCCAGTTGCAGCGAAAATCATCCCAGACATAGTGAAAATAGCCCCAGCTATATCCCTGTGGATTCGTGATCCGTTCCTGAATGATCCGCATATCGTCCTACTATTCGTGTCCTGATCGCCGCGAATTTGCAGAATAGTATCATCCTTTGAAGGATATGACACTTTGAAAAGGTGCGATCAGGCGTATCCTTTTTCAATCGGGCGGCTCTGCACCGGGAAGCAATCACCAAAACAGATTGCAGCCGGTGATTGCATCTGGGGTTCCGGTACGGGCGCCCGACCCGGACAAAAAGACCAATCAAAACGAACAAAAGCAGCTGCCAAAAGCTGTATGGGAAAACCGATAACATCCTAGGGAGGTCTCAATGACCTTGATGAAAAAACTGCTCGCAACGGCGGGCGTTCTTGGCGCAGCTTTCGTGATGGCCGGACCGGCCAATGCCGCAAAAATTTCTATTTCCTGTGGTGCCGTCGGCCAGGAACTTGCGCTTTGCCAGGAAGGTGTCGATGCATGGGCAAAGCAAACCGGCAACGAAGTTGCGGTAATTTCCACCCCGAATTCGACTACCGAACGACTGGCGCTGTATCAGCAGATTCTTGCTGCCGGATCATCCGATATCGACGTGTTCCAGATTGATGTGATCTGGCCGGGGATTCTTGGCAACCACTTCATCGATCTTAACGAATACATGGCGGACGACGCCAAGCAGCATTTTGAGGCCATTGTTACCAACAATACCTTTGAAGACCGGCTGGTCGCAATGCCGTGGTACACGGATGCGGGCGTGCTGTATTACCGCAAGGATCTGCTGGAAAAGTACGGCGAAAGCGTTCCTGAAACCTGGGAACAGCTGACTGCGACGGCTCAGAAAATTCAGGAAGGCGAACGCAAGGCCGGTAACGACAAAATGTGGGGCCATGTGTTTCAGGGCCGCGCCTATGAAGGGCTGACCTGTAACGCGCTGGAATGGGTGGTTTCGTTCAATGGTGGTTCGGTGGTCGAACCGAATGGCGATATTTCGATCAATAACGATCAGGCAAAAAAGGCGATTGAAACCGCATCAAACTGGGTCGGCACCATTTCCCCCGAAGGCGTTCTTGGCTATGCCGAGGAAGAAGCGCGCGGTGTGTTCCAGTCAGGCAATTCGGTCTTCATGCGCAACTGGCCCTATGCTTGGGCGTTGGCCAATTCGGCAGACAGCCCGGTCAAGGGCAAGGTCGGTGTTGCTGCCCTGCCCACGGGAAGCACGGATGGCCGTTCGGCGGCGGCCCTTGGCGGATGGCAGTTGTCAGTTTCGAAATATTCGGAAAATCCGGAACTGGCGGCCGATCTTGTGAAGTTCCTGACCTCCTACGAAGAACAGAAACGCCGTGCGATCAAAGGGTCCTATAACCCGACGATTGCCGATCTTTACAAGGACGAAGAAGTCCTTTCGGCCAACCCGTTCTTTGGCGATCTGTACGAGACATTCACCAGTGCGGCACCACGTCCCTCCACGGTGACCGGTTCGAAATACAATCAGGTATCAAGCGAGTTCTGGCAGGCGGTGCATGCATCCTTGTCGGGATCGCAGAACGCCGATCAGGCGATTACCGGACTTGAACGCAACCTGAAACGTGTGAAACGTTCCGGCTGGTAAACGGGGTTTGCAACACCGGGAGGCTCTTGTTTTCCGGTGTTGCTACAATCCTGTTTTCGTACCGGCTTTGCTTTGGCCGGTTTGATGGATGGCGGTCATGATCGATCATCCCCCTTCAAGATCAAGAGCGGTTCCCATGGCGCAAGCTTCGTCCCTGACGCGTGCAAGACGGCGTTCGGCATGGCTGTTTTTAACACCGATGCTGGTCATTCTTGCCGCAGTGGCCGGTTGGCCGTTGCTGCGGACTTTCATCTTCGGTTTTACCGATGCCAATCTTTCCGACCTTGGCAATTATGGCTTTATCGGCTTTGAAAATTTCTATGCGGTTTATGACGGCGAGACGTTCGGCCTTCTGGCCGATCCGGAATGGTGGCAGGCAGTCTGGAACACGATTTACTTCACCGTGATTTCGGTTTCGCTTGAAACGGTGCTGGGTATCATTGTGGCCCTTGTCCTTAATCAGGAATTCAAGGGGCGCGGTCTGGTTCGGGCGGCGGTTCTGATCCCGTGGGCGATCCCGACGATTGTATCGGCCAAGATGTGGAACTGGATGCTGCATGACCAGTTCGGCATCATCAATGATCTTCTGATGTCACTGGGGCTGATTGCATCGCCGGTTGCCTGGACAGCCAATCCCGATACGGCAATGGTCGCGGTAATCATGGTCGATGTCTGGAAAACCACGCCGTTCATGGCGCTTCTGACACTGGCGGCCCTCCAGATGCTGCCAAGTGACTGTTACGAGGCCGCCCGTGTCGATGGTATTCATCCGATCCGGGTGTTTTTCAAGGTGACATTGCCGCTGATCAAACCGGCATTGATGGTCGCCGTGATCTTCCGTGCCCTTGATGCATTGCGTGTGTTTGACGTGATTTATGTCTTAACGCCGAACAATCCGAACACCATGACCATGTCGGTCTATGCCCGGCAGCTTCTGGTCGATTTTCAGGAAGTCGGATATGGCTCGGCGGCGTCAACACTGCTGTTTCTGGTCATCGCCTTTTCGATCATGGCCTACATGATGATCGGTCGGGTCCGGCTTGACGAAGGGGGACATTAAGATGAACCGCAATGTCAAATCCCTGATGATGAAGGCAGGGTTCTATCTTCTGGTAGCGGTGATCGTGATCTTTGCCGTTTTCCCGTTCTACTATGCGATCCTGACCGCGTTCGAAACCGGATCGGCCCTGTTTGACGTCAATTATCTGCCGGAAAGTTTCAGTTTCTCGAACTATCTGTCGGTGTTTGAAGGGCAGCCGTTCGGTCGCAATATCTTCAATTCGATCTTTGTCAGTGTGATGGTTGTGGCCCTGTCGCTTCTGATGGGGGTAACTGCGTCCTATGCGCTTGCGCGGGTTAAATTTGCCGGGCGCGGATTGTTGATGGTGACGATCCTGTCGGTGTCGATGTTCCCGCAGGTCGCGGTGCTGTCGGGCATGTTCGAACTGATCCGGGCCGTCGGACTTTATAATTCGATGTTCGGTCTGGCGATTTCATACATGATGCTGACCCTGCCATTCACGGTCTGGATCCTGACCGCCTTCATGCGCGAACTGCCGCGCGAGCTTGAAGAAGCCGCCGTGATGGATGGGGCCAGCCCGTGGACCGTGATTACGCGCGTGTTCCTGCCGGTCATGTGGCCTGCCATGGTGACCACCGGGCTTTTGGCCTTCATCATGGCATGGAACGAATTCCTGTTTGCCCTGACCTTTACCCTGACCAATGAACAGCGCACCGTGCCGGTTGCCATCGCCCTGATTTCCGGGGCCAGCCAGTTTGAAATGCCATGGGGCAATATCATGGCGGCATCGGTGATCGTGACGGTTCCGTTGATTGTTCTGGTTCTGATTTTCCAGCGTCGCATTGTGTCCGGCCTGACCGCCGGGGCTGTCAAAGGCTGATGCGGCTTCTCGTCCCACATGACTTAAGGTGACTTAAATGGCTTTGGCCGGAAATCCTGACTGGTGGCGCGGTGGCGTCCTGTATCAAATCTATCCGCGCAGTTTCTTTGATTCGAATGGCGATGGCATTGGTGATCTGCCCGGGATTACCCAGAAACTGGATTATATTGCCGATCTGGGCGTTGATGGCATCTGGCTGTCGCCATTCTTTACCTCGCCGATGAAGGATTTCGGCTATGACGTGGCGGATTATCGGGATGTCGATCCGATGTTTGGCACCTTGGCCGATTTTGATCATCTGGTTGAAAAGGCCCATTCGCTTGGCCTGCGTGTCACCATTGATCAGGTCCTGTCGCACAGTTCCGATCAGCATGCCTGGTTCAAGGAAAGCCGGTCATCACGCGATAATCCCAAGGCCGACTGGTATGTCTGGGCCGATCCCAAGCCGGACGGCACGCCACCCAATAACTGGCTGTCGATCTTTGGCGGTTCGGCATGGAAGTTCGATACCACCCGGCAGCAATATTACATGCACAACTTTCTGGTCAGTCAGCCGGACTTGAATTTCCATAACCCGGATGTTCAGGCCCAGTTGCTTGACGATGTGGCATTCTGGCTGCGTCGTGGGGTGGATGGTTTCCGGCTTGATACCGCCAATTTCTATGTCCATGACGCGGAATTACGTGATAACCCGCCATGGGTTCCGGGTACCCACCGGCCCGAAGGCGCGCCAAAGGAAAATCCCTATACCCGCCAGATGCATGTCTATGACAAAACGCGACCGGAAAATATCGCGTTCCTTAAAAAACTGCGCGCGGTTCTTGATAAATATCCCGGTGCCACGACGGTCGGTGAAATCGGATCGGACAATTCGCTGGCGACGATGGCGGAATATACCGCCGGGGGCGATAAGCTTCACATGGCCTATACGATCAATCTGCTCGAAAGCCCGCTTGAAACGCCGCTGATCCGCGGGATGTTGCGCAATGTGTTTGACGTCCTTGGTGATGGTTGGCCGTGCTGGGCGGTGTCAAACCATGATTTCGTCCGGGTTGCGACCCGTTGGGGCAGGGACAAGGGTGGCGATAATGATGCCCGCCTTCGCATGATCCCGGCCCTTTACACCACATTGCGTGGCACGCCCTGCATCTATCAGGGCGAGGAACTTGGCCTTGAAGAAGCCATCGTCCCCTATGAATTGTTGCAGGACCCCTACGGGATTGAAATGTGGCCGGAATTCAAGGGGCGCGATGGATGCCGGACCCCGATGCCGTGGATGAATGCCAACATCCCCCATGGTGGTTTCACAACAAGTGACGCGCCGTGGCTGCCGGTCCCGCAGGATCATAGCGGGCTTGCCGTGGCCGAACAGATGGATGATCCCAATTCATTGCGCAGTTTCTATCGCGATCTTCTGGCGTGGCGCAAAATCCATCCGGAAATCATCGATGGCGATATCGAGATGCTCGATATCGATGACAATGTCATTGCCTATGCCCGTATGGCGGGCGTGGTCCGGACCATCTGCGTGTTCAATACGACACCCGATGCCCGGACCGTGACCTTGCCCGGGCATTCGGATGCGAATTTCGCCCTTAACAGCGGATCGGTTACCGGCAATCAGCTTTCGCTGCCGGGCTGGGGCTTTTATTTCGGAACGATATAAATCGACAAGTCGAGGGAGGAACCCGCATGTCGGAAGTGGTTCTTAAGCAGGTTAAAAAACGTTTCGGTCCGATCGAAACCATTCATGGTGTCGATCTGAATATCCGCGATGGCGAGTTTTGTGTGTTTGTCGGCCCTTCAGGATGTGGCAAATCGACCTTGCTGCGCCTGATTGCCGGGCTGGAAGATATCAGCGACGGCGAACTTGCCATTGGTGGCGAGGTCGTTAATGACAAGGCGCCAAAGGATCGTGGTGTGGCCATGGTCTTTCAGTCCTACGCGCTTTATCCGCATATGACGGTCTATGAAAACATGGCGTTCGGCCTTGATCTTGCGAAAAGAAGCAAGGACGAACAGCGCGAACGCGTGATGGCTGCGGCCAGGGTGCTGCAACTTGAAGAATTGCTGGACCGCAAGCCAAAGGAACTTTCAGGTGGGCAGCGTCAGCGCGTCGCGATTGGCCGGGCGATTGTACGCAAGCCGAAAGTCTTCCTGTTTGATGAACCGCTGTCGAACCTTGATGCCGGTTTGCGCGTGCAAATGCGCATCGAATTGACAAAACTTCATGAAAAATTGAAGTCCACGATGATTTATGTGACGCATGATCAGGTCGAAGCCATGACAATGGCCGACAAGATCGTGGTTTTGCGGGCGGGTTCGGTCGAACAGGTCGGGACCCCGCTTGAACTCTATCATCACCCGCAAAATCAATTTGTTGCGGGCTTCATCGGGTCGCCTAAAATGAACTTTGTTCCGGCGGTTGTGATGGGGGTTTCGCAACAAACTGTTACGGTTAAACTGGATTCCGGTAAAGAGGTGACGCTGCCTGTTGATGGCAGTGGTCTTGACGCCGGAGATCGTGTAACAGTGGGCATCAGACCGGAACATTGCAGCCTTGCCGATCAGGACACGGCAATGCTGTCAGGAACGGTCGAAGTGGTTGAACATCTGGGCGAGGCGGGGCTCGTCTATGTGCAGGCCGATGGGGACGAACTGTTTGTTGCCCGTGTCACGGGTGATACGGCAATTGTAACAGGATCATCCATCGGCATTCATGCCCGGGTGGAAGATTGCTATCTGTTCGATCAGAACGGACAAGCCAGACGGCGCCTTGATGTGGATAACGAACCGCTCAGAGCCCAGCTGGCAACAGGATAGGCGGTGGCGGGGAAAACCCGACGGCTGCCAACACGGTAAATACCGTGGCCCGGTCGTTTGCCAGAGCCCTTCGGGCTCGGGATCCCACCTTTACGACGGGGAGGAAACGAGTGAGAGCAAAGCAGTTCGCTTGGAAGGCTTAGG
>TARA_R100000049_G_C1957664_1_pt1 | contig 36531 bp, 34 predicted proteins | sample TARA_R100000049 | Tara Oceans TARA_R100000049 (sample SAMEA2619992) | marine metagenome | biome: marine biome (ENVO:00000447); feature: mesopelagic zone (ENVO:00000213) & marine oxygen minimum zone (ENVO:01000065); material: "saline water (ENVO:00002010), including plankton... | reverse complement strand
AAAAAAAAAACAACAGAAGCGTCGCCAGTTTTATCGCCTGCACGCGTGGATATGGATACCGGCCCGATTTTGGGTCGGTTGGCAGGTATGTCAGTTCCATTCTTCCATATAGGAGATCGCGAAAATGGCGAGCATTAACACGAATATGTCGGCGACCCTTGCGGTGTCGAACCTCAACAAGACCACAGATGAAATGACTTCCGTTTTGACGGCGATGTCGAGCGGCAAGTCCATCAACTCTGCATCGGACGATGCGGCGGGTCTTGCGGTTTATACTGCGATGTCTGTTGATTATGCGGCATGGGAACAGGCTGGCGATAACGCTGAAGTCGCAACGGCTATTCTTGAAACGGCCGATGGCGGTCTTTCGGAAATCGGTGATATTCTTGAACGTATGTACGAACTGGCATCCGAAGCTTCTTCGGGTTCGGTGACCGATACGGAACGTGCCTATCTTGACAGCGAGTATCAGGAACTGGTTGCGCAGGTTGATTCCATCGTCAACTCGACGACCTATTTCGATACGTCGCTGTTAGACGGCACCTATAACCAGAACTTCACCGTTTCTGCGGACTCGAGCGTTGCAGCAATCGCTGTTGACTTGTCCGCACAGGCCTATGACGCCGCAAGCCTTGGTCTTGCCGGTGATCTGACATCGGCGACCAACGCGGCAACCGAGCTGACGGCAATCGAAGCGGCGGTTACCACCGTTTCGTCCGGGCGTGCAACGGTCGGTGCACTGATGTCGCGGTTTGATTATGCGTCCGGTAACATCGAAACCGCCCAGACCAACCTTGAAGCCGCAATGAGCGTCTATATGGATGCCGATATCGCGGAACTGAGTGCGGAGCAGACCGAACTTGGCGTGAAGATGGACTCTGCCATCCAAGCCCTGTCGGTTTCCAACGAAAATCTCGAGAAGCTCTCGCGGTTGCTGAGCTAACTCGTTGCGGGACCGCCCGGTGTTAGAGCCGCCGGGTGGTCCTGTTGCTTCTGGTATCGCGTGACAAGGGAGGGCTGAATGTCGACAGTGAACTCATCTACATCGTCGAGCTATGTATCGTCGTCCTACGTTTCAGGTCTGACAGACCTTGATACCGCAGAGCTGGTTGAAGACGCCTATAACGCCAAGATGGAAGTTGCCGACACCATCGAGGCAGAGGTTGATGAGCTTGAACTTGAAATTGCGGCGTTTGAAGATTTACAGGACCTGCTTGAGGCGCTGGAAGATGCGGCAGAGGCCCTGACCGCCTCGGCCGAGCTTGACAGTTTGCGCGATGATGTCTGGGTTGGAAAATCGGCCTATCTGTCATCGTCGGATGCCAATACGACCGCATCGGATGTGCTGGGTGTGCTCGTCGATGATGAGGCCACTGTTGGCAGTTATACGATTGAAATCAAACAGATGGCGACTGCCCACAGACTGGGCGGAGATACTTATGCCGATGCGTCGTCAGCGGCAGGCCTCTCAGGTACTCTCAGTCTTGTGGCCGGGGATGATTATACTGCGACGGATATCGAGATATCCGATGACATGTCGCTTGACGATATTGCCGATGCCATTAATGACCAGAGTAGTGCAACCGGGGTACGTGCCAGTGTGCTTCAGGTTTCCGATGATGAATATATGCTGGTGCTATCGGCTATTGATACCGGGCAGGAGATCACCTTTGATACCGATGGAGCAGACACAACGCTGGCTGCGTCTTTGGGGTTTATCAATGACGATGGCGGTTATGCGAACGAGCTGGTGGCAGCTGATCAGGCGATTTTCTCTGTCGACGGGGTAGAGGTAACCCGAAGCAGCAATACGGTTGATGACGTGATTGATGGTGTGACGCTTTATCTGTATGCGGAGGAAGAAGGTACTGAGATTACGCTTGAAATCGATGAGGACGCGAGTTCGGTCTATGACGCGATTGAGGCTTTTGTCGACGCCTATAACGAGTTGCGCAGCTTTGTTATTACCAATCAATCCTATGAAGCCGGTCAGGGCGCGGATGAGGATGCGGTTTTGTTTGGTGATTCACTTTTAAGCTCGGCTGTTTCATCGGTTTATGACGCACTGTCCTTCACCGAAAACAGCGAAACTTATGCGTCCCTATCGTCAATCGGCATTACCTTTGATGAAAGCAACTATCTGGTGATCGATTCCGAGACACTTGAAGATGCTCTGGTGTCGAATTTTGACGAGGTTGCCGATCTGTTTTCACTGTCGACCGATACCGGTTCGGACACCCTGCTGGTTTCCGAAGCCGATGGTACCTATACCGGGACCTTTACCATCGACATTGAGGTTGATGCCGAAGGCAATATCACGTCGGGCAGTGTCGGCGGTGATTCCAGTCTGTTCACCATCAGCGGCAACAATATCATCGGGGCTGAAGGGTCGGTCTATGAAGGTGTCGAGCTGTATTTTGGCGGGGACAGTTCCGAAAGTGTCGATGTCACGATTTCTAGCGGCCTTGGCAATGAGATGGTCAAGGCGCTCGACAAATATACCAACAGTTCGGATGGCCTGATTTCCGCCCGTATCGAGCGGTTGGAAGAACAAACCACCAATCTTGAGGATGAAATCGAAGATGTGACGACCGCCGCCGAGGCTTATGCCGAAGATCTGACGGAACGCTACTCGGCGCTGGAAACCAAGATGTATCAGCTTCAGCTGCTGCGCGAACAACTTGAAGCCTTGTGGGGTGATGATGAATAAGCATTCGCAGACGACTGCACAGCAGGCCTATCGTTTTGCCGGTGCAAGCGCACAATACAACAATGCATTGCGCACGACGTCACCGGTTGCGATGATGGTGATCGCCATCACCCGTACGCGCCAGCATCTGCGGGCGGCCAAACAATACCGTGAAGAAAAGCATTTCGATCTTGAACGTCAGGAAAAGGCAATTGCGGTCAATCGATTGCGAGCATTGCAGGCAGTTGTCTCGCCGAAGTCGGCCCCTGAACTGTCTCGTGATCTGTATGCGTTCTATGCGCGCATGATCAAACTTCTGGCTCGAAACGGGCGGAAAACACCGCTTGAGGAACGTTACGAAATCGTGGACCGGAACCTCGAAACACTGGCAAAACAGTGGGAGAGTTTCAAATCGGTAAATTCGCAGGCCGCTGGACCGCAACAGGTTCGTGGAACACGTCATATCGTGGAACAGGTGTTGTGAGGGGCAGTTGAGTGTAGGCATCCGTCGCGAAATGACAACGGGATCGCAAGCCTCCGAGGCGGCAAGACAGAATGCCGCCCTGTCGGAACTTGCTGATCAGGATCTTGTGGCCCTGATGGTTCGGGGTGACAAGCACGCCTATCGCGTGCTTGTCGAGCGATACTATCGCGGGATTATCGGGATTGCGCGACGTATGGGTCTTACAGGCAGTGACGCGGAAGATGCGACGCAGGATGTTTTCGTCCGGGTATGGTTGCATCGGGAAAAATGGCGTCCGGAAGGAGCCAGCTTCAAAACCTGGCTGTATCGGGTTGCGGTAAACCGGGTGATTGATCTGAAACGCAAACCGCAATTCGTCGATGGCAGTGATCTTGAAAACATGCCTGATGAGGCGATTTCACCAGTTGAACAGCTGGCACAACATCAGGAATTCAGGCGGCTTCGAACTGCGATCAAGCTGCTGTCGGAGCAACAACAAATTGCCATCAATCTGTTTTATGATCGTGAACTGTCCAATCAAGAAGCGGCTGCTATTATGGGGGTTTCCGTCAATGCGATGGAATCATTGTTAAAAAGGGCACGAAAGCGACTGCGTGAAGAGTTGAAAGCAATGGGATAGATCGTTAACTTCAGTTGCGTTCGAACAGGTAGGTTCGTCCTAGGAAAAAGCGGTGTGCTGTGAAGATCGAGAAATTTGAAGAATTGCTGGATCAGTACGGGTGGGACATTACATCCTGGCCGGAGCCGCTTCGCCATGAGGCCAACATTCTTGTTGCCCGGAATGATGAAGCAGCTGAATTGCTGAAATCCCTGAAATCTGTTGAAGATTTGCTGGCCGATGATCCCTTGCCGTTGGGCAAACATCGCGCAATTGACGATATTTTTGCGGTGATTGAGGCAGAAGAAAATGCGGCAGAGCCGCGACGTCATGACGCGAAAAGCGATGCCTTTTCCTTTAACGACGCGCGCCGCGGACGTGGTGCAGAGCTGCGGGCGGCCGAACATCAGGGTGATTCTGTTCCACAGCGTCAGACTTATCCGTCCGAAAGGACCGCCAATCCGGTTGGTAGCGTCACAGGACCAACTGACCCGGCTCTTGCAATATCAGGTATCCGGGTGAAGTCATCGCAGGCATTGTTGCGGTATTCAGCGACCTTTGCTTCTGCCTTCGGGATGGTGCTTTGTGTGATGTTCGGTTTTGTGGTTGGCGTTGTATTTACGTCCGAACAGGAAATCCAAACCAACGCCCAAGCAATCGAAATGCCGATGATGCAGGCTCTGGAAAATCATGTTTTTGATGAGGCCTCGCAAGGCATGGGAATCGGTTCGAATGGTGCAAACACGCAAACAGGGCGGGAATGATGATTTTAGATGATCGTCGCAAGCCTGATGCCACCCGAAGGTTCTTGTGGGCATCGCTTGCTTTGAATCTGTTCCTGATTGGGACAATTGCGGGAAGTATTGCCGCGGGTAGTACGATCCTCCACAGCTTTTTGGGGGGCTCGCCGCCGATGATTGGTCCGGACAATGGCCCGCCGCCGCCGGTTCGCATGCTTTCAGAAGTACGCGAGAAGCTGAGCCCGGAAGGAAAGGCCATTTTTGACGCCGAGTTTGCGCCGGTGATGGAAGATTTGATGAAACGTCGTGATGACCTGAAAAAGTTCAGAGAACTGCGCGAGGTTTTGCTGCGCGACGATGCAACGGATGCCGAAATCCGTGGCGTCTTTGAAAAAATGAAGAACGGTATCGGGGATGATTTTGGTCGTATACTTACGCACATGGCCAATGTCGCGGTCCAGCTGTCACCCGAAGATCGCGCAGAACTGGCATTGCATCGTCCTGGGCCGCCACCGCCGCCGCAGTAACTTTTGCCGGAAACGAGCCTAAGACGGAAAGGAGTGCAAATGCGCTCCTTTTTTGTTTTTGGATTTATTTTCTAAAAAAGTGAATTTGCTGCGCCAGTTTTTCCGTCCGTCAGCGTGAAACGAACATAAGACCCGTTCAATGTTCGCTTCATGGAGGCGGTGATGAGTTACCTCAGCGGCCTGACATACGATAGCCTGACGGCTTCGACGACCTCGTCGTCAAGCACATCAACTTCGTCTAGTACGAGCGAGAGCTCTACCTACGAAACCTATATGACGCTGATGCTGACGACGCTTCAGAATCAGGACCCGACCGATCCCGAAGATGTGTCAGAGATGACCACGCAGCTGGCGACCTTCGAGCAGCTTGAACTGGCTGAAAATAACAATGCATTGCTGTCGGATCTTTCGGAATCGCTTCTGACCCTACAGGGGGTGATCGATAACAGCGCCGCGCAGTCCTATCTTGGTACCGATGTTGTCGCAGTCGGGGATACCGCCCCGCTCGAAGATGGCGAGGCCGAATGGTATTTTGTCCTTGATGATGATGCCTCGAATGTCAGCATCGAAATCACCGATGAAGATGGAAATGTTGTCTACGAGACGACGGTGACCGGTGCCGAGGGTGCGAATAATTTCACATGGGACGGGGTGACGGACGGCGGAAGCACGCTGAGCTCGGGGACCTATACCCTTTCGGTCGAAGCGACCGATTCTGACGGAAATTCCGTTGATTCTGAAATTCTCATGACCGGTGTGGTGTCGGCAATCGACCTGACCGGCGACGAAGCCGTGCTGTATGTCAACGGGGTCGATATCGCGATCTCGGACGTTCAGGGCACGCAAACAGTTTCCTGAAGCGAAGGATCAAAGCCATGAGCTTAAGCAGTGCACTGAATTCCGCCGTTTTGGGGCTGAATGCGCAATCGACGTCGCTTGGTGTGATTTCGGGCAATATCAGTAACAGCGAGACTGTCGGTTACAAGGATAGTTCGACATCCTTCTCGTCGCTGGTGACCACGCCCGGCTCGACGACGACTGGCTATTCCAATGGTGTGACGACATCGACCCAAACCAATATCAGCTCGCAAGGCCTGATTCAGGCAGATGATACTGCGACCAGTCTGGCGATATCGGGTGATGGTTTCTTTGTCGTGACCGATGGCAATGGTGACGTTTATTACACGCGTGCCGGTGATTTTGACACTGATGCCGAAGGCAATCTGGTTAACAGTTCTGGCTATTATCTTATGGGATACGCGCTTGACGATGACGGTAATCCGGCAAGCGGCACCGTTCCGACCAGCACATCGGCCCTGACGACGATCAATCTTGAAGATCTGACCGGAACGGCAGAAGCTTCGACCGAAGTTTCGATGGTAGCAAACCTTCCGGCAGATGCGGCAGTTGGCGATACATTTTCCGTTGATGTCGAAGTGTTTGACAGTCTCGGTACCAGTCATACGGTAACCTATAACTACGAGAAAACGGCCGAGAATGAGTGGGAGCTGACTTATTCTGATCCGGTTCTGACCTCGGACGGAACGACGGTTACGGGTACGTCCTCGGGTGGTCCATTGACGATTACCTTTGACGGGGACGGCAATCTTTCGGCGATTACGGATACCAGCGGCACTGATGTGACCGACAATGCAACTCTGACCATCACCGGCTGGACCACCGGGGCTAATGATAGCTCTATCGTTTCCGATCTTGGAACGGCCGGCGATGACGACGGCTTGCAGCAATTTGCGTCCGACGAAGAAGATGGCGACATGACGCTGTATTCGGTTGACCAGAACGGTTCGAATTACAGCGAGATCGCCGAGATATCGATCTCGGACGATGGGGTTGTTTCGGTGACCTATGAAAACGGCGAGAGCGAACCGGTCTATCAGATCGTACTGGCCGATTTTGCCAACGCGGATGGCCTGACCGCTTATAGCGATACTGTCTACAAGGAAAGCAACACATCGGGCAGCTATGTGCTGAAAACCCCGGGTGATGGCGGAACCGGGACGCTGGCGGATTATTCGCTGGAAAGTTCCACCGTCGATACTACCAGCCAGTTTTCCAAAATGATCATCGCACAGCAGGCCTATTCGGCGGCGGCACAGGTCGTTTCAACGACCAGCGATATGTATGACACGCTCATTTCGGCAGTGAACTAAGTCGTGAAGCAAGGGGATTTCAGGTTATGACAGCAATGGCTTTGGCACTTCCAAACGATAGCGACGCCGTCACGCAGATCATTGCGCGTCTCGAAGAACTTCTCGATGTCGAATGGCGGATCCTTGAACAGGGTCAGTATGACCTTTTGCCCGATATCACGGCGGAAAAGACTCTGCTGGAAGATGCGCTGAAGTCCGAACTGCGTGCTCAGAAACAGGCCGATCCGGAAAATCCGCTTGCTGGCCAGATCATCAATTTTGATTTGGTGCGCAGTCTTCGCAATAAGCTTGATCGCAATAATATCCGCCTTATGGCCAAGCGCGATGCCTGCCTGAAACGTATTCGTGCCGGTTGGGCCGCAACGGCAGGTGATCAGGCAACGTCATATGACCGCGATGGTGATCTGCATGGCAAATCAACGCGCGCCATTCTGAATTTGAAGATGTAACTGCACTTTTGACAACTGACAGGTCAGAAAAATGTCGATCCGTGCTGCCCAATCTGCTGCGTTCAGCGCATTGCAATCAAGCCAGACCGGGATTGCTGTATCTTCGAACAACATCGCGAATGCGTCGGTCGAAGGATACACAACCAAGTCGACCAGTCTGGCCAGCAATATCAGCGGTGGTTCGGCTGTGGGCGTTTCGGTCACTTCGGTGGGATCAAGCGTTGACAGTTATCTGATCAAAGCGATTAACGAAGCCGCGTCGGAAAGTGGGTATGCATCCGTGTTTGCCGACCCGCTTGAGATTGTTTCAAGCAATTTCGGATCGGTTGGAGATGATGACGCAATTTCTACCCTGATCACCGACCTTGAAACATCAATCGCATCCCTTGCTGTCAGTGCAGACAGCCAGTCGGCCAAGTCGCTTGTTCTGACCGATGCAGAGCAGATTGCAAGCGAGCTTAACAGCCTTTCGGCAAGTGTTCAGGATCAGCGTGCGTCTGCCGATCAGTCGATCGAAGATACCGTTGATCAGATCAATTCTTTGTTGAATGAGATTCAGTCCTACAACGAGCAGCTTACCGGAACGGATGGTACAACGCTGGCTTCCAGCGAGATTGAAGATGCGCGTGCGGTCGCCATCCAGGAACTGTCTGAACTGGTTGATGTGTCCTATTACACCAATTCATCCAACCAGACGCAGATCTATATCGGCGGGACGCTTGTGGTTGGTAGTCAGGTGCAGGAACTTGAATATAACGCGGTTGGTACGGTAAATGCCGACACGGTGTTTGGCGAAATCACCGTGAATGGTAATTCGATCACGGATGATGTCAGCGGTGGCGCGCTGGGAGGACTGATTGAACTTCGTGATGAAACCCTACCTGCCATTCAGGATGAACTTGATGCCCTTGCCGTGGCTCTGATGGACAGCGTCAATGCCGTGACCAATCTTGGCACGTCCTATCCCGGCCCGAACGAGCTAACATCAAGCGAGACAACGGCGCTGACAGATTCCTTTTCCGGAACCGGCACCGTTCGGTTGGTGGCGACGGATGAGGATGGCAATGCGGTTGAAATTCTTGATATCGATCTGACTACGGTGACGACGGTTCAAGATCTGGTTGATCAGATCAATGGATCAACAAACATGAGTGCTACGGTAAATGCGGATGGCACTTTAACCATCGCCAGCACGGATGATGATTACGGTGTATCGATCATCAATATGGATGCCGAGATTGGTGCGGATGCGCAGGGATTGTCGGATTATTTCGGTCTGAACGACATGTTCACTGGAACCGGTGCCGATGATATTTCGGTTAATAGCGCGTGGCTGGCCGATTCCAGTCTGGTGCCAACCGGATCGGGATCGGACGACGCGACTCTTGCCGTTGGCGATAGCGTGATTTCGTCGGGAAGCTCGGATGTGGCCGAGGCATTGGCCAATGTTTTTGATACCAATGTCAGTTTCGATGCGGCCGGGAACCTTGGCAGTACCAAAACGACGCTTTCGGATTATGCATCAGAAATACTGTCTGATGTTGCCCAGCAGGCTTCGACTGCCGAAACCAAGGCCAGTGTTGCGAGCACCGCGTTTAGCGATCTGGTTGAGAGTTTTTCCAATCAATACGGGGTTAATACTGACGAAGAGGCTCTGACATTGGCCAATCTTGAAAGTGCCTACGAAGCGGCCGCAGCGGTCCTGGAGATCACGCAGTCTCTGATGGACACGTTGCTTGAAGCTGTCCGGTAAAGGGTAAAGAACATGAGAGTTTCGACAGCCGCCATGCAGCAAAATCTGCTGAATCAGATGCGAAGTGTTCAATCACAACTTACAGATGCAACCAACCAGTCAAGTTCGGGAATGAAAGCGGACTCCTATTCCGGTGTTTCGGATAATTCCTATGTCATCAGCACACTAAGCGCGGAAATATCGGAATCGTCTGCCTATGCCGATTTAGCAGAGCAAATTCAAAGCCGGGTCGAAATGTATTATTCGACGCTGAATGATATGGTCGATCTGATGAGCGATATGCTGGCCGATATTTCGGGCGCACTTAGCACTGGAAGTCCCGATGTTGCCGGGATTAATGAGTCCGCGACGGCAGCACTTTCCACCATGGAATCTTTGCTTAATACCCAATATGAAGACCGGTATCTGTTTGCCGGGTCGGCCACAAATACGGCACCGGTTTCTGTCGATGTGGCGGATTATCCGGCCATGACAACGCCCAGTGCAGCCGATACCAGCTATTATTCCGGCAATAGTGATATTGCATCGGCCAAGGTCGCGGATGGCACCACCATCGAATATGGCCTTACCGCCGATCAGGAGCCGTTCGAACAGGCATTGCGGGCGTTGAACCTGACGGCATACGCATCAGCCGATCCGATTGATGAAGCCGCCCTGACCGAGGCCATGACCCTGATCGAGGGCGCGGTCGAGGGAATTGCAGATCTTCAGACCCAGGTCTCTTTGACCCAAGATGAGCTTGAGGCGATTGTTGACATGCATACCGACTTCCAACTGACCGCCGAGGGTATCGTGACCGACCTTTCCGAAGTCGACCTGGCCGAGGCCATGGTGAATCTTGAAACCCTGTCAGTACAGCTTGAGGCATCCTATTCGGTCGCCGGTCAAATCGTTGATATGTCGCTGTTTGAATATTTGCGCTGAATTTACCATATCGGATCTTAGTTTGGTTGCTGGTTGTGACGGTCGATAAAGGCCTCATACCTGCATGACGCTTGCGAAACGCTTGCAGTTATAGCCGAGCGCCATGAGCTGCCACTCAGCCTTGACATTTCTGATGCCGCGCACGTGGAAACGGGTGAAGCCGAGGGGGCGGATCTGATAATGTCGAGTACGGGTTCGGTGGTCTATTTTCGTTTCCTGTATTCGGTTTTTGCTGGGGGCGGCTCGATCTTGCGCGTTTCAAGGAGACGATCTGATCCAGTGTCATCCTTGCAATCCTGTGCCGCCCGGCTTGCGCCAAGCAGGATCGCGGTTGCGCATAGTCCTGTACCCAAAAGGATCAGGACATGACCGATATGGTGCGAAAGGTTTTGAAAACGCATCATCATGTTTTTGTGTGTGACAGTTGCTGTCAGGCGGCTGTGGTGTCCGGTGCCGGGTTGGTTTGGGCATTGGCAGGTGTCGCATCGCCGCCCAATGCCTGATAGAGCGTGATCAGGTTGGTAATGCGATCAAGCTGATTTGAAAGAACAGCTTCTTCGGCGGTGCGTCTGGTTTCCTGCGCGTCCAGCCAATCCTGCATGGCGACTGCACCGGACCGGAACCGGGTTTCGTAAATCCGTTCGGCATTGCGTGCGGCGTCAAGTGCGGCTTCAAGCCGGGCGGCACGGCGATCATATTGTGTGCGGGCTGAAAGCGCGTTTTCAACGTCGCTCATGGCTTCGTAAGCCGTTTGGCGGAATTCGGCGATGGCCTGTTCATATTCGGCTTCGGATACCTTGATATTAAGCTGTCCCTCGTTCCAGTTCAGGAAAGGCAGGGCAAGGCTGGCGCCCAATGTGCCAATCGGGTTTTGCAACAGATTGCGCAACTGGTCGCTGCTGGTGCCCAATTCCCCCGTCAGGGTCAGGGTCGGTAGCAAACTGGTTTTGACCGAATTCAAATCCGAAACGCTTTCCTTAAGGCGCAATTCAGCCGCCCGTACGTCCGGGCGACGCGACAGCAATTCCGATGGCAGACCCGCCGCCACATCGGGCAGGGCACCGGACGGTAATGTCATGCGCGGAATTTCAATATCACCCGGTGCGCGGTCAAACAGGATCGATAGCGCGTTTTTGGTTTCCGTTAGACTTTGTTCGATCTGGGTATAATCGGCCAACTGGCTTTCAAGGTTCTGGCGGGCTTCGAACAGTTCCAGTGACGATGTCGAACCGGACGCATATTGAACATCGACCAGATCAAGGGTCTGCTGGGCGTAATCGATACTGGCCTGGGCGATATCCAGGCGTTGCTGATAGTAAACCGCCTGCCAGTAAAGGGTGGCGGTGGTCCCGATCAGCGATAATGCCGTGCTTTCACGATCTTCAAGGGTCGCCAGTGCTTCCCAGCGGGCGGCATCGTAATCATGGCCAAGCTTGCCCCAAAGGTCGAGCTCGTAACTGATTCCGGCATTGGTGCCAAAGCTTCGCGTACTGCCATTATCCTCGTCCAGATCGCGCGAAACCGATGCATCTGCTCCACCGGAGAAATCGGGGTAAAGGTCATCTTCGGCAAGGCCCGCGGTCAATTGTGCCTTGCGGACTTTGATGGTGGCCGCCGCCAGGTCGTTATTGCGTTCAAGCGCACGGGCGACAAGTTCATCAAGCTGGTCATCGCCGAAATTCTGCCACCAGTTTTGCGAGGCGGTGATGGTTGCTGCGTTGCTGTTGTCCGATGCGGTGGCGGCTCCGTTCCAGCCGTTTTCCGACGTAATATCCGGACGGGAATAGCGGGTTTCGTTCAGGCTGCTGCACCCTGCAAGTGCCATCATCGAAAGGATGGTTCCGGTCTTTAAAATCCGTGTGATCATTTTTGTATTCTCCGTCAGTCGCGCGACAGGGCGTCGACCGGATCAAGCCGGGCGGCATTTCGGGCAGGCAGGAAGCCGAAAGCAATCCCGATCAATGTGGCGCAGGCAAAGGCTGCGACAATCGAGGTCGTCGAATAGACCATCGAAAACGAGCTTCCCATCGCGTCAAACAGAACGCCGATGCCAAGGGCAGTCAGAACGCCAAGTGCCCCGCCAAGGATGCAGACCAGAACCGCCTCGATCAGGAATTGGCGCAGAATGTCGCTTTGACGTGCGCCGACCGCCATCCGAACCCCGATTTCACCGGTGCGTTCTGTAACCGACACCAGCATGATATTCATAACGCCAATACCGCCAACGATCAGGGAAATCACCGCAATTGATGAAATCAGAAGTGTCATGGTGCTGGTGGTTTTTTCGATGGTTTCACGGATGGTGTCGGTATTGATCGTGAAAAAGTCCTTTACCCCGTGCCGCTGGGTCAGAAGGGTTTCGATGTTCTGTTGGGCCAACGCGGTTTGGACTGCGTCATCAATACGGACGGTGATGCTGCTTAGGTAATTCTGGCCGAGAATTCGGGTCAGTGCGGTGGTGTAGGGAACCCAGATATTCAGGCTGTCATTATTGCCAAAAGTGCTGTCCTTTGGCGCGGTGACACCAATGATGCGCACCGGCACGGTGCCAAGGAAAATCACCTGCCCCAGCGGGTCTTCGCCGTTCGGGAACAGTTTTTCTCGTGTATTGTCGTCAATGACCGCGTCCTGACTGCGTTTATCGACGGCTAGGCTGTTAAACCAGATGCCGTCGGCCATTTCATAGCCGCGTACCCGGTAATAATCGGTGCCGACACCGGCAACCGCGGCATCGACTTCGATATTGCCATATCGCAGGGTGACGGTGCTTGAAACCTTGGGTGTGACGCTGTCGACATAATACTGGGTCGCCAGAATATCGGCATCGGCGGCGGTTAATGTCCTGATCTGGCTGGCATCGCGATCACCGAAATCCTTGCCGCGATTGACATCAATCGTGTTGGTCGCAATCGAACTGATATCGGCAAGGATGCGATCCTGCGACCCTTGCCCAAGGGCAACGACCGAAACCACCGATGCGATACCGATAATAATGCCGAGCATGGTTAAAAAGGTCCGCAACCGATGCGCATTCATGGCCACCAGTGCCATTTTGAATGCTTCGGTAAAGCGATCTATTTCGGCCCGGATACGCGATGCGCGGTGGGTATAGTTTTCAGCTTTTTTGCTGGCGGCGCGTTCGACAAAGGCTTGCGTCTGGCGTTCATCGCGGATGATTTCGCCGTCGCGGATTTCAATGATGCGTTCGGCATGGGCGGCAACATCATGATCATGGGTGACCAGAATGACGGTATGGCCGTCGCGATGCAGGTTCCGCAACAGTTCAAGCGTTTGTGCGCCGCTTTGGCTATCAAGTGCGCCGGTCGGCTCATCGGCCAAAATGACATCGCCGCCATTCATCAATGCGCGTGCGATACTGACGCGTTGCTGCTGCCCGCCGGAAAGCTGGCTGGGGCGATGATGAATGCGATCCCCAAGTCCGACACGGGTCAGGATATCCATTGCACGGTCGCGCCGGGTTTCGGCGTCAAAACCGGCATAAATTGACGGCACTTCGACATTGCCAAGTGCGCTTAGATCCGACAGCAAATGATAGCGTTGAAAGATAAATCCGAAATATTCGCGCCGAAGGGCGGCCAGTTCATCTGGTTCCAGATCGCCGGTCAGGCGGCCATTAACCCGGTATTCCCCGCCAGTTGGTCGGTCAAGACAACCCAGAATATTCATCAGCGTCGATTTGCCCGATCCGGACGCGCCAATGATCGCAACCATTTCGCCGCGTTCAATCGTCAGGTTGACACCCTTTAACACGGCAATGCGATCCTCGCCCGCCGGGTAGTGCCGCCACAGATCGCGGATTTCGATCAGCGGGGTGTTAACCGTGTTTCTCGCTATCTGGTTCATGATCAGAACATCCCCCCCGGGCCGCGACGTATGGACTGGCTGGTTGCGACTGCGCCACTGGTCGCGCCAATGACAATGTCGTCATTTTCGGAAATGCCACTGATGATCTGGGCGTTGATATTGGTGTTCATGCCAACTGTGACCGGTTTTTCAACCGGGGCGCCTTCGTCATCAAGAACCCGAACGGTATATTGCCCGTCCTTGTTCGGGCCACTCAGCGCGGCGGACGGTACGATCAGGGCATTTTCCACTTCGTTTAACGTGATGGTGACTTCGGCCGTCATCCAGACACGCAGGCGGTGGTCCGGATTGGCGATGTCAAACAGGCCATTATAATAAACCGCCTCGTCGTCGGTGTTGTCGTCGTCATCCTCGATCCCGGTCGGGGCCGGTTCGATGGCGCGAAGCGTGCTTTCATATTGCGTGTCGGGATCGCCCAGAATGGTGAAGCTGACCGGTTGGCCTTCGCGGACGCGGATGACATCGGCCTCGGATATTTCAGCCTCGACCGTCATGGTATCAAGCTGTGCGAGTTTTATGATGGTCGGGGTGGATTGGGCGGCGTTGACGGTCTGGCCTTCCTTGACTGGCAGGGCAACAACTGTACCGTCCATGGGGGCCAGGATTTTGGTATATCCAAGATCGATTTCGGCGGTATCAACGGCGATTTTTGCCTGATCAATTTGCGCATTGAGCGCTGCGATTTCAGACTTGGTCACATTTAGGGTTGCCTCGGCGCTTTCGAAATCTTCCTGAGGCGAGGCATCAAGCGCACGCATATTTTTCTGCCGCGCATAATCAAGTTCCGCCTGTTTCAGTTCGGCCTGTTTGGCGGCAAGTTGTGCCTTGATGTTGGCAAGGGCGGCCTCGGCATCGCGCAAATCGTTCTGCTGGGTCGATGGATCGATTTCTGCAATCAGATCTCCTTCCTTGATTTCATCACCGAGATCGACATGCAGTGCCTTGATCTGCCCTGATACCTGTGCGCCAACACTGACCAGTTTGGAGGCGGTGATGGTGCCACTTGCCAGTACCGTATCGGCAAGATTGCCGATACGGGGTTTGGCGGTCACATAACTGGTTTTGGCTTCGGACGGGAACAGATAGGCCTGTGCCATCCATCCTGCCGCCAATATGACGATCAGGGCGATGACAAGGTTGCGTGCGGTCCTGGATGATTTCTTCATCGTGCTTTCATGTCCTTGGATGAGACGCGCCCGACGTTGAAAGGCAATTGAGCCGTCGGGCATACCAGACATAGCAACCCCTTTGTCAGAACGGGGTGAGGGGGATGAAAATGATCTGTAAGGAATGTGTAAAGTCTGGCATCCACGCCTTTCGTTAGGCGGTTTAAGCGCTAGAATGTCATCATGAACAGGAATTAACCCGCATTTGAAAGACCCGTTGCCCGTGACCAGAATTCTGCTTGTTGATGATGATGTCGAACTCGGCGCGATGCTGGGCGAATATCTTGAAGGCGAGGGGTTCGAAATAGCCAACGCCTATAACGGCGAGGATGGCCTGCGCATGGCGCTGGGTGGCGGGTTTTCCGTTGTGTTGCTTGATATCATGATGCCGGGCATAGGCGGAATTGAAGTACTGCGCGAATTGCGCACCAAAAGCCGGGTGCCGGTGATCATGCTGACCGCCAAGGGTGACGATGTCGACCGGGTTGTCGGGTTGGAACTTGGTGCCGATGATTACATCCCCAAGCCATACTATCCACGCGAACTGGTGGCTCGCATTCGTGCCGTCCTGCGCCGCGTTGAACCGATTGCCGAGGTGCGCCGCGATACGAGTGACTCTAATATGGACGATGAAGTCGTTCTGGGAAAATTGCGACTGAATACTGCGCGCCGGGTGGCACAGTTTGATGGTCGCGACTTGGACCTGACGGTATCGGAATTCAATCTTCTGGAAGTTCTGATGCGTGCGCGGGAACGTGCCTTATCGAAGAACGAGCTTTCAATGAAGGTATTGGGACGCACACGCGAGGTTTATGATCGTTCGATTGATGTGCATATGAGCAACCTTCGACAGAAATTGCAATCCGTCAGCAATGATGCCGGTTTGATTGAAACCGTGCGCGGTTTTGGCTATCGCCTGAGGCAGGACATATGAGAGGCCGGTTATTCTGGAAAATCCTGATCGGTTTTGCGTTGACCTTTATGGCAATCTGGCAGGGCGTGTGGCTTTTATTCACACTGTATGGCGATCCGCCCAAGCCCTATCATGTCGGATATCTTCAGGAAATCGCACGCGGTTATGTCGAAACCGCGGCCCGCATCGTCGAGGCAGAAGGCATTGGTGCACTAGAAAAAGCGATTGCCCATTGGCCCGAAGATGAACGCATACGTCTTAGCATCGAGCCTGATGCAAATCGCACCGCACGGCCGGTGCCTGATTTTATTCCCGAAGAGCGGTTCGAGGAAATCCGCGAAAACGGATTTCTGTCGCGTGATGCGGTCAGCCCGGTCGGATTGCTGGTACATCTGAAATTTGATGTGTCCGATATCGTTGCCTCTATCCCGGAACGGAGGCGGTTCAATGTTCCGACACCGTTGGTGATTGCGGGTGTTCTGGGAGGGCTGGTGTTTAGCGGTGTTTTGGCCTGGTACCTGACACGCCCGATCCGGCAGCTTCAGGAGGGGTTCGAACGACTTTCGAATGGTGATCTGACATGGCGGCTAGGCGAAAAGATTGGACGCAGGCGTGACGAGATTGCCGATCTGGCGCGTGACTTCGATGTGATGGCCGTGCGGTTGCAGCAGTTGATCGAGGCCCGCGACCGCCTACTAAACGACGTATCACATGAACTGCGATCCCCGCTGGCGCGGATGCAATTGGCCGTCGGGCTGGCGCGTCAGAAACCGGAACGGATCGAAGGATCACTTGACCGGATTGAAAAAGAAACCATTCGGCTGGATGAATTGGTCGGAGAACTTCTGACCCTGTCACGGGCCGAAAGCGGTGCCAGCCAGAACCAGACATGGCTTGATATCGACCATCTTCTGGGCCGGGTTGTTAGTGATGCCCGGTTTGAGGCCGAGGCAACCGGGATCAAGGTCCAGACCAATCTTGCCATCAAACGCAACTGGCATGGTGAAGTGCCGGTGGTGGCGGGCAATGCTGAACTTTTGCGGCGGGCCTTTGAAAATGTAGTGCGCAATGCCTTGCGCCATTCACGCGAAGGCCAGCTGGTGCGGATTTCTTCCGAAGCAGATGCCGATCGCAATGTGTTCTGCATCACCATATCCGATCAGGGGCCGGGTATTCCGGCTGAGCAGCTTGAAAATATGTTCGAACCGTTTATCCGCGGGGAGCCCGGGATAAACGGTGCCGGCTTTGGCTTGGGGCTCTCGATTGCGCGGCGTGCAATCAAGGCACATGGCGGTGAAATCGCCATTCGAAACCGTGATGGCGGTGGCCTGGATGTTTTGATTACCCTGCCATTTTCCAATTTTGTAGACCCTAATGTGTTTGGCTCTGCAATTTGAAGGCTGTCTTATGTTGGTTGGGTATCATACGGAGGAAAGGGCTTGGCAGTAAATAAGTTAGGCTCTAATGGTGATTGGCGTAGATGAGTATACTTCGGTGCGCGTCCCCGCAACCAACTTTAAGAAAGCCTGCCCTCGTGGCGGGCTTTTTTAATGTCTGGTAGGTGGGAGCGGTCATTTTTAGCCTCTTGTTCAAACCAAGCAAAGCATCGCTTTGCGCCGGTTCAGCGTAGCGCAATGCGCGTAGCTAAATCCTCTCCCCGCAACCAAACGAGCAAACCCCGCTATCCGGCGGGGTTTTGTCGTTTTGGCTTCGGGGATGACGGATGTTGAACCCGCAAATAGGCCAAGCCTGTTTGCCAGGTTCTTTGCGGAGCCCGTCGGGCGGAGCTGAGCGAACAAAGTGAGCGCTAATCCTGCCAAAATCCAGGATGTTACTGGCAAGATTTTATGGCGAGATACGCAGAGCTGTACTTTTGATAAGCATCATCAAATGTGCTCGTCAGGCCTTTGTCCGGATCAATTGTTTCCCGGACTTCCGGGAGGCTCATGACACTATTCGCGGCCAAACCGGTGGCAGCCGTGATGCCAAGTCGTGCAGCACCGAGTGCTGCTCCAAATTCGCCGCTTTTGGGAAGTGACAATGGGACGCCAAGAGTAGTTGCGATCAGCTGTATCCAGTATCGGGAGGCCGACCCACCGCCAATAGCGATCAAACGATCCAGTTTAGCGTTGGTTGCGGCCAATGCCTCAAAGCTGTCTCGCAAACCAAACGCAACACCTTCAAGCACGGCACGCGTAAGATCTTCGCGGCTCGTTTCGGTCGCCAGTCCTGTGAAGCTGCCACGGATCTCTGCATCATTATGTGGCGTTCTTTCCCCCGCCAGATAAGGGAGATAGCGGACAGTGCCGGGTTTTTTCAGGTTGCCATCAAGCTTTGAAGTTAGCTCTGTCGGGTTTTGACCGGTGATGCGCGCAAGCCAGTTCAGACTATCTGTTGCCGAGAGCATAACGCCCATCTGGTACCATCTTCCCGGGATGGCATGACAGAATGTATGCAACGCGGTTTCTGGTGCCGGATGATAGCCGTCGCGTGCTGATAGCAACACACCAGATGTGCCAAGCGAGACAAATCCCTGTCCTTCATTCTGCGCGCCAATGCCACAGGCCGCTGCTGCATTATCACCCGCACCACCGGCAACCGAAACCGGCCCACCAAGACCCCATTTGTCCAAAAGAGCGCGACGCAGGCGACCGGCTTCGTCCGTACCTTCGACAAGGCGGGGCATCTGATCTTGGCGCATGTTTCCGGCAGAAAGCAACGTGTTCGACCATGTCCGATTACCCACATCAAGCCATGATGTGCCCGCGCTATCCGACATGTCCGCAACATATTCCCCGGTCAGGTAATAGTTAAGATAAGCGGCGGGCAGAAGAACCTTTGCGGTTTTTGCAAAAATATCGGGTTCGTTTTCCCGCACCCATTCAAGTTTCGGGGCGGTAAATCCCGGAAAGACGATATTGCCTGAAATGGCACGAAACGGTTTTTTCGCATCAAGGTGCGCGGCCTGCGTATGAGAGCGCGTGTCATTCCACAGAATACAGGGGCGCAAGACCCGTCCGCTGTTATCCAGAAGTGTCGCTCCATGCATATGGCCGGCTACGCCAATACCCCGCAGCGCGGCAAACTGCGGATAATTATCACGCAGCTCGGCAATGGAATCTTCCAGTGCCGCAATCCAGTCCGAAGGATTTTGCTCAGACCAGCCCGGATGCGGATGGCTGGCGTGATAGCTGCGTTCCGCTGAGCCTATCGGCACACCACCGTCGTCAATCAGCAGTAGGCGGATACCGGAGGTTCCCAGATCAATTCCAAGAAAAGTCATCCCAAAGCCTTCTGTGGAAATTCAAGCTGCCATATCTTGAGCGATGGCATGCAAATGTGTTGATGTTACGCAGGCTTGTGCAGAATTGCATCTCCAACGTCCAGAAGGCATTCAAAGATTTCTGACGCACCGGCGGATTTAAGCAGTTGGGTTTGATGTGAGCGAATATCATGTAAATGCGTTCCACCTACAAAACCTATAGCTCTCATCCCGGCTGAGATAGCTCCTTTTACGCCATGCGGAGAGTCTTCAATAACAACACAATCTTTGGGATCGGTTGCAATGCCCTCTGCGGCAAGCAGGAATAAGTCAGGCGCGGGTTTGCCATTGGCGACCTGCTCGGCACTGTATGCGGTGCCCGGGAAATGCGCGGCAAGACCCGATATTTCAAGAGTTGCCGCCATTCGTCGCAGGGAGCTGCCGGTTGCAAGTGCCGTTTTCATCCCTGCATTGGAAAGCCGATCCAACAACATTTCCGCATTCTCAATCTGTTGGAGGCGCGTTTGATATTCCCTGAGAAGGCGCGTTTCGACCCGGTCGATAAAATCGTCCGGGCAGGCCTGACCGAGACGTTCGGAGACATGTCTGCAAATGTCTTGGATCGAAACCCCGAGAAACCGGTCACGGATATCATTAACCGTAATGCCATCAATTCCGAGGCGGTGCATTTCGGTTGCCAAGACCTCAAGCGACAAGGGTTCGCTGTCGACCAGACAACCGTCGAGGTCGAAAATTACTGCGGCAGGTGAATTCATCGGGCTCCCCTATATCCGCAGTTCGGTATCGCGGTCGAACAGATGCACGTTGACCGGATCAATCACATAATGAAGTTCGGAACCGGGGCGGGCAGAGATACGCTGTTTGACCAGCGCGTCAATGAGGTCACCGTTTGATTTCGCAACGATCTGGGTTTCAGAACCTGTTGGTTCAACGACCACGACATTCATTGAAATCCCCTCATCGCCAATGTCGATATGTTCAGGACGAATGCCGTAGGTCACTGATTTTCCCGTTGGTGTTGTGGTCGGTGGTATTGGCAGGATCAGGCCGTTATCGGACTCAAAGTGCTTCGTGCCATTGTGTTCGGTTATCTTGCCATGAACGAAATTCATCGAAGGTGAGCCGATGAAGCCAGCAACAAAAACGTTTATCGGATTGTCATACAGATCCAACGGAGAACCAATCTGCTCGACCCGGCCATCACGCATGACGACGATTTTGTCCGCCATGGTCATTGCTTCGATCTGATCATGGGTGACGTAGACAATCGTTGTGCCAAGACGCTGATGCAGTTCCTTGATCTCAACGCGCATGGTCACGCGCAGTTTGGCATCAAGGTTTGAAAGCGGCTCGTCAAACAAGAAGACTTGCGGATCTCGCACGATGGCGCGGCCCATGGCGACACGTTGACGCTGGCCGCCGGAAAGCTGCTTGGGATAGCGGTCAAGAAGATGGGCAAGATCGAGAATTTCGGCGGCGTCGGTAACCTTCTGCTTTATCTCGCTTTCCGGTCGTTTTGCCATCTTGAGCGGGAAGCCGATATTTTCATACACCGTTTTGTGGGGATAAAGTGCATAGCTTTGGAACACCATTGCAATATCGCGTTCTTTCGGCAGAACATCATTCACGATCCGTCCGCCAATCGAGATGGTGCCTTCGCTGATTTCCTCTAGCCCGGCAAGCATGCGCAACAGTGTTGATTTGCCACAACCAGACGGCCCCACCAGGACGACAAACTCGCCATCCTTGATGTCGACATTCACCCCGTGCATGACCTGAATATTGGCGTAGCGCTTGATTACGTTTTCTATTTTTACGTCGGCCATAAGGCTTCTCCCTATTGCGGCAATTCGATCTGCAATTTGACGTCCGCCGGTGGGGCGGATGCTGCGATCTCGAATGCGCGCACGCTGTCTTCGAATGCGAATGTTCTGGTGATCAGGGGTTTTACGTCGATTGCGCCGGAACTCAGCATGGCAACACAACGCGGAAAGACATGGGCATAACGGAAAATATTCTCGATCCGGGCTTCCCGGATCATCGCTGCCCCTGCGTCATAGCTGATCGGATCAGGCTGACCGCCAATCATGACGACACACCCACCCGGGCAAAGGGGTTCAAAAACCCCGGCGGCAGCCTTGGGCGAGCCGGTGGCTTCAAACACGATATCGGCCCCCCAGCCATCGGTGTCGCGTTTGATCACCTCGGGGATGTTTTGGGATTTGACATCAATTGGGATGATCGCCGCACTTAGGGATGCTGCTATTTCAAGCTTTTTTTCGGCAAGGTCGGCGACATACACCCGGGCACAGCCACCGGCCAATGCCGACAATGCGGTGACCAGTCCGATGGGGCCAGCGCCGATGACCACCGCGATATCGCCCGGTTTGATCCGGGCTTTGGTGGCGGCGTGGACACCCACTGCAAGCGGTTCGACCATGGCGGCCTCGGCAAAGGATACATTGTCGGGAAGCTTGAAGGTAAAGGCTTCGGGGTGCACACAGGTCGGGCGCAAAATCCCGTGTACCGGCGGGGTTGCCCAAAAGCGTACGGCCGGATCAACATTATACATGCCAAGGCGGGTTGCCTTGCTGTTGGGGTCGGGGATGCCCGGCTCCATACAGACCCGGTCACCAACGGACAGCGTTGTGACATCGCATCCGGTTTCGATCACGGTGCCGGATGCTTCGTGCCCCAGGATCATTGGCGCAGTGACCACAAATGGACCAATCCGGCCATGGGTGTAGTAATGTACATCCGATCCGCAAATGCCGACGGTATGCATCTTGATGCGCACGTCGCGTGGGCCAAGGACTTCTTCCTCGCGGTCAATGGCAGGAAAATCGCGCAGGGTGATGTCGTCTTTTTTTTCCAGAACCAACGATTTCATGGCGTTATCCTTTCCTGACGATAAAGACAGCAAGAGCAAGGGCAATGGCATTCGAAATCCAGATGGACAGACCCATTGGCTCCACGAAGCGGAACCAGAACAGGGACAATGCCACCCAGATCACGACCGAGATAAAGCACCGGTCAAAGGCATTGGTTTCGATTGGCAGAAAGCCGTGCCGTTCTTCCGGGGCCTTGGTTTTTTCGGTGTCGTCTTCGGTCAGCGAGGCTGTATCAAGCTGTGTCGTATTGTGTCTGGTCATGGTGTTATCCTTTCACCGCGCCAAAGGTCAGACCGGCAACAATATGTTTTTGAACCAGTCCGAACACGATCAGGGCAGGGATCAGGGTGAAGACTGAAATCGTGGCCATGATTCCCCACTCGGTCCCGGTGGTCGTGACATATTCCGAAAGGCCGGTGGTCAGGGTACGGGCATCGAAATTGGTAAGTGTTGCTGCCAGCAGATACTCGTTCCAGGCAAACACCCAGGTCAGGATCAGGGTCACGGCAAGCCCGGGCCGACAAAGCGGAAAAACGATTTCGGTAATAACTTTCCATGGGCTTGCACCATCGACATAGGCGGCTTCATCCAGTTCACGCGGGATGGCGTCAATCGTCGGGCGCAGGGTCCAGATCGCAAACGGCAGGTTAAAGGTGCAATAGACCAGAATCATGCCAATCCGGGTATCAAGCAGCGTGAAATCGCCAACCCGGTAAACCTGCGTCATCAACAGGAAAAGCGGCAACAGGAACACCGCGGGCGGTGCCATACGGTTGGTGATCGTCCAGAAAAAGATGGATTCCTTGCCGCGGAAATTGAAACGCGATAGCGCATAGCAGGTAAAGAAACCAAGCACTGTGCACAGCACGGCATTCCCGGTCGAAATCACCAGTGAATTGACCATGTAGCTTCGGATCAACCGATTGCCGAGAACCTCGACATAGTTCCCCCAATAGGGATTGCTAACCAGAATGTCCGGTGTGCTGAAAAGCTGAACCGCGGGTTTGACCGAAATGACAAACAGCCAATAGATCGGAAACAGGGTCAGAAGGCTGATCAATATCCAGAAAAGCGTTGTCAGTAGCGGATTGCGCTTTTTCATCGTCTTATCCCTTCCGGTTCTTGCGCGGTGCGAGCATGCTGACATAGAGCAGCCAGCAAACCACGATGGTCAGATACAGCACGATCACCGAAATGGTAGAGCCATAGCCGTAATTGGTCTTGGGGAAGACTTCCTTGAAGATATGCACGCCAAGGAAACGGGTGGACGATCCCGGACCACCCCCGGTTAGCATCCAGACTTCATCGACCGTGCGCAGGGCATCCATCAGGCGAATGAAAACGGTTGCGACCAGAGCTGGTGTGATCATCGGAAGGGTGATGTGCCAGAATGTCTGAGCTTTGTTCGCCCCGTCGATCTGGGCCTGTTCAAACGGATCGCGTGGCAGCGACACCAGTGCCGCGATCAGGGTCAGGGTGACAAGCGGCGTCCAGTGCCAGATATCCATGATGACGATGGTCAGGAAGGCAGCCGGGGCGGATGTCCCGATATTCATCGTGATCCCGAACCATTCATCCAGATAATGAGGGATGATCCCGATGGATGGTGTGGTCATCAGCTTCCAGACCGACCCGACAATGATCGGTGCCATAATCAGTGGCAGTGTATGGATCGTGCGAAAGACCGATTTCCCGGGAAATTCCCGCATAAAGGCCTGAGCCAGCAGATAACCGATCACCAGTTCGGAGAGAACGGCAAAGATGACAAAGGCAACTGTCACGCCCAGCGAATTCAGGAATGCGCTGTCAAAGACGATGCGCCGGAAATTCTCCGCGCCGTTGAAAATCATTTCGGGGGATGCCGCAAATGGATTCCATTGATGGAACGAGACGAAAACGACATACAGGAACGGCAAAACGCCAAAGAAAAACAGGATCACCAGCGTAGGGGCCAGGAGGATCCAACCAAGCTTGTTGGATTGCATCGTCAACTCCCTGGAAAAAGATGCAGTGTGGCGGTCACGCCGCCAAAGCGGGGATCATGCCGGGATCTGGTCGCTGCCCATGGGGCAGCGACCATGAAAGGTAAGTTGGGAAAAGGCCTTACTTGCGATAGCCAAGATCGGTCAGCTCGGCCTCGGCCTTTGCTGCCATCTGATCAAGTCCCTCGTCCGGGCCAAGGTCGCCCGTCAGGATTTGATACAGGATCGGTGCAGTAGCTTCGCGAACCTGTGCATGGAACGGATATGCCGGGGCGCCGGCAAACAGATATCCCTTGTCACGCAGAAGATCATAATAACCGCCAAGTTCTTTGTTCATGGCCTGGACTTTGGGATCGTCATAGGTCGATTTGTTGGTCACACGTGGTGCGGCAACAGCCCAGTCCGGCTGAACTTCGTCCTGACCGATATATTGCAGGAACAGCATCGCGGCTTTCTGGTTTTTTGACGTTGCTGGAATGCCAAAGGCACCTCCATCGTAATAACCGATATAACCTTTGCCGCCTTCGACTTCCTCAAGGATGCCGTCTTCCATCGGGGGCAGGGCGACCCCCACTTTTCCAACTACAAGCGATTTGGATTCATCGGCTGCGATCCAGCCGGCGTTTTCACCATAGACCAGACCTTGGGCAACACGACCCGCACCAAATGTGGTGCCGACTTCCGTCCAGGTCGAAGCATTGCTTTCAGGCGGGGCAATGTCGCGCATGCTCAGCCACCACTTCATGGCTTCCTTGGCTTCGGGGCTATTCATCGAACCCCCATTGGCAACGGATGCGGCATAGTTGTTGTCCGCATCAATGCCCCAGTTATAGACGCCATAAGTCGGGGCAATGGTTTCAAAGAACTCGTACCAGGATGCCGGATGGCCGGTATGGGCCTGTGCGGTGGTGCCCCACAGATCCAGATCGTGATCTTCGCCCCACTTGGTGAAGAAGCGGGCGATCTCGCCATATTCTTCATGCGTGGTGGCCGGTTTCAGTTCGTGGCCGGTTTCTGCCTTGAAGGCTTCCTTGATTTCCGGATCGTTGAACAGGTCGGTACGATAGAGATAGATCTTGATGAAAGCTTCCATAGGGACGCCATACAGGTGACCGTTTTCACCACGGAAGTAATCGGCAAAGGTGGTGAAGTTGTTCTCGCTGTAAGTCGGTGCCTTAAGGGACGGATTGTCGGCCAGAAGTTTGGTCGTGTCTGTCAGGAAGTCGCGCGCCAGATAGGAATAGACAATGTCCTGTTCGATAAAGACCATGTCATAGATGCCGGTTCCAGCTTCCATGTCCTTGATGGCCTTGTCATACATCTGATCCCAGGACGTGGTCTCGATATCAACGCGGATACCGGTCAGTTCCTCGAATTGTGGCGCGAGGACTTCGCGAATGTAATTGGATGGCGGTGTGGATTCCGTCACGCCATGCAGTGTGACATCCTGATAGGGGGCGGCTGCTTCTTTCCAGAATGCATCATCAGCATAAGCAGTGCTTGAGGCGACAGCCATGGCGAAGGCTGAGACGCCCACTTTGAGTGCAAAATTCATTGGATATTCCTCCCGTTGATTGATGGGGGATCGCATTTGGCAGTCTTGCGCTGCATTGGATTTGCGATTCCGGTCGCCGGAAGAATGCATATGTAATATATTTGATGCAAGTGAAAATTTTCATTTGTAATTTTTGAATTACATTTGTTAGTTTGCGTGACATGACAATTGCACAGGGCCAATGTGCAGGGCGACAAGAGGAAATAATTCATGCCAAGAGAACCACTTGAGGATAGCGAAGGTTTCGTGACCGAGGTCTGTTGGCGCTATTACGTGAACGGCCAGACACAGGCGGAAGTCGCGCGTGATATGGGGGTAACCCGCCTGCGTGTTAATCAGGCCATTCAGAAAGCAAAGTCGCTGGGGTTGGTGAAAATCCAGATCGAGTCGCCTTTTGTAACCCGGCTTGAAGCACAAAAACGTTTGGAACAGGCAGGTGTTGGCAAAGCGCTGGTCGTGCCGGTAGATCATAACAATTATGACTATCACGCCCCTGTTGGCGCGGCACTTGCCCACTATCTGACGGCGACCCTTAAGACAGAGCCGTGGAAAAGGATCGGAGTTTCCTGGGGGGTAACATTGCAGCGCGCGATGGAGCGTTTGCCGCTTCATTCCCTGCCGGATCTGGAAATTCTTGCCCTGATGGGCGGGACGGCGGCCGGATCATCCTTTAATGCCTTTAGCATTGCTTCGGGCTTTGCCGAGCGGTTTGACGCCAACTATTCACATCTGGTTGCACCGATTTATCTGCCCGATGATGTCGATAAAGACGTCTTCTTAAGCCAGGAAATCTATGCATCCCATATCGAGCGGTGCCTGTCTGCTGATGCAGCCCTGCTGGTCGTGGGGGATGTGTCCGATCTTTCATTTATGGTGAAATATGGTTTGCCAGGGGATCTGACCATGCAGGAATTGCGTGACGCGGGTGCGGTCGGGGATGTTCTGGGCCGTTTTCTTGATGCTGATGGGAACGAGATTGACCATCCGCTAAACGAGCGAACGGTCGGGGTCGACCTGAACGCGCTAGCAGATATTCCCAACAAGATCCTGACGGCGGCCGGCAAACACAAGGTTCCAATCATTCATGCAGCGATCAAGCGCGGGTTGGTGGACACACTTGTTACAGATGATCTGACCGCAGATATTCTGCTGGAACGCATGACTTAATCAGTAACGAGTGCATCGCAAAACGAGAAAAGCAGCGGCAAACAATAAGCCGGCCATGGTGCAAATTGCGTAATCATTATCAGGGAAACGTCGCTTCATGACCGATACATTCAATGGAAAAACAGTCGTGATCACAGGGGCTGGCAAAGGCATCGGTCGTGCCTGCGCCCATCTTCTGGCTGAACGCGGTGCCTCCGTCATCGCCATGGCCAGAACACAAGGTGATCTTGATGCGCTGAGCGCCCAGATCGGGGCGCGCGCGATTCAGGTGGATTTGTCCGACAGTAGGGCGGCACGCAATGCCATGCAGACAGCAGGGACGGCAGATTTTCTGATCAATTGTGCCGGGACCAATGTCCTTGAAAGTGTGCTTGAGATGACCGATGCGGGGTATGAAACCGTGATGGGCATCAACCTGCGGGCGGCTTTGATTTGTGCGCAGGAATTTGCACGTGCCCGGGTGAGAGCAGGTGGTGGTGGGGCGATTGTTAATGTTACATCCATCGCCGGGCATCGCGGGTTTGAGGAGCATATGTGCTATGCCGCCTCCAAGGCCGGACTGGAAGGCGCGACCCGCGTTATGGCGAAGGAGCTTGGACCGTACGGTATTCGGGTCAATGCCATTGCCCCCACTATTACCATGACCGAACTTGCCGCGACGACCTGGTCGGAGCCGGCCAAAGCCGATCCGATGATGGTTCGTCACCCCCAAGGGCGCTTTGCCGAGGTGGATGACGTTGCCCGTTCGATCATCATGTTGTTGAGCGACGATGCGTCCTTCGTCAGTGGGGCTGTCTTGCCTGTGGATGGCGGTTTTCTGGCTGTCTGATCTCAATCATTTTTATCGGAGACGAATTATGGCTCAATCCCTTCAGGGCAAAGTTGCTGTTGTCACTGGCGCTGCCTCGGGCATCGGTCTTGCTACTACGCGCGCGCTTCTTGAAGCTGGCGTACAGGTTGTGATGGTTGACTACAATCAGGATGCCCTTTCTCAGTTGACGACTGAATTGGGGGCGAATGCTATTGCGCAACATACCAATCTGCTTGATGCAGATAGCTGTGCTACGATGGTTCCAGAAATCCTGCAAAAGGTCGACCATATCGACATTCTGCATTGCAATGCAGGTTCCTATATCGGTGGTGACTTGACCGAAACAGACACCGCAACGATTGACCGGATGCTGAACCTGAACGTCAATGCCGTGATGAAGAATGTTCGTGATGTGATCCCGCACATGCAGGAACGCAAAACCGGAGACATCATTGTGACGGCTTCCGTTGCAGGTCATATGCCGATCCAGTGGGAGCCGGTTTACTCCGGATCAAAATGGGCAATCACTTGCTTTGTGCAAACCATGCGTCGCCAGCTAAACAAACACGGCATTCGTGTCGCACAAGTTTCGCCGGGGCCGGTCGTTTCGGCCCTTTTGGCAGACTGGCCTGAAGAGAACCTGCGTAAAGCCAAGGAAAATGGCGCGCTGCTTGATCCGGAGGAAGTATCAGACGCGGTGATTTACATGCTGTCGCGCCCGCGTACGGTGACGATCCGTGACATGATCGTTTTGCCCACCAACTTTGATATCTAACTTTACGGTTTAGGCACAGGCATCTTGAAATTTCTTGATGTGCCTGTGCCAAAGATCAACATTTGCGTTGCGGCTAGGTTGTTAAACTTACCGCCAATTGAAAGACGCTATAGCAGGTTGCTATTTGGCCGCAGATACCACGACTTCGATCAGGGTATTTGCGCCAAGTTCATTGACGCCGATTGTTGCACGAGTTGGCAGAATTTCGCCGGGGAGCCATAGCCAGCCAGCGGTTGCCAAGCTTTTTATTGATTGCAGTCAAAAAAGAAGGCCCCCGCTTTCGCGGGAGCCAGTTCCAGCAGTGCCGGTTCGTGTGTTTCTGGATTAATCGTTATCGTGATGATCCGCGGTGCCGACTTGACCGTCTTCGCTGACTTTGATCCATGTGCTGCCGAGGTGGTTGCGCATCAGGTCATTCAGTTTGGCGGCATCACGACTTTCAATGGCTTTCAGAATTTCCTCATGCTCGCTAATCGCGGTTGGCCATTTTGTATTGCGCATGTTGGATCGATAACGGATGCGATAAAGTCGCGCATTCATGCGTTCATGGGTTTCAATCAGCAATGGATTTCCCGATGCCATTACAAGGGCGCGGTGAATCCGCTGGTTGAGTTTGAAATAGGCGAGGCGGTCCTTGCGGGCAAAGGCGGCAAGCATTTCGTAATGCAGGGCACGGATTTCGTCGATTTCTTCGTCGGTCGCGCGTTTGCAGGCCAGTTCCCCGGCAAGACCTTCGATCCCGCCAAGAAATTCAAGCATGTGCTTGACGTCTTCGGGGCTTGGATTTGCCGCAATCGCACCGCGTGAAGGCAGAAGTTCGACAAGGCCGTCAACGGCCAGAATCCGCAAGGCTTCGCGCAGGGGGGTGCGTGATATATTAAGCTGTTGAGCCAATGTGCGTTCGCGGATCGGTTTGCCCGGCGGAATGATGTCTTGCACGATCATGTCGCGCAGGACATTTGCTGCCTGTTGGGCCAGCGGCAGGTCGCTGTTCTCCGAGATGGTTGCGAGTGGTGCATCGACAGTCGGCTCGTAGGTGTCGAGGTCGGATTCTGATCCGGCGTTTAGCGTGATGTTACTCAAACCATTCTTCCCTGCGTATCGTCATTGCGCAAACTATAGGATGCGTAATGAATAAGAGCAAGGCAAAAATGGTATACCAAAAAATATGGTATACCATTTGGGGTTGGAGGAGGGTGGATCTTGTCAGTGATGATTAATCCTAAGTTTTTGTTTTTTTATCAAATTTTATGATTTTCTGTCAATGAAGGCGGACCTAAGGTGATTTTTTGTTGACTCTCGGTATCTTCAATATGGTATACCAAAATCAAGCACGGCAAAGATCGTGCGTTCCCAGCTACCGGTGAACAGCGAAATAGATATAAATCGGGAGGAATACATGACCCACACAGGTCGTATCCGTAAATTTGTCGCTGCCGTAACATTTGGCAGCATCACGTCCATGTCCGCACTCGCAACTGCAAATGCTGCAGACGAGATCGTATTTGCCATCAGTGCCGAGCATGGTTCGCTTCAGGCGAATACTGCGGCTGAGTTTACCCGTCTTGCCAATGAGCGACTTGGTGACAAGGCAACGGTGAAGCTTTTTGACTCTGCCCAGCTGGGCAAGGACAAAGAGCTGATGCAGCGCCTGAAGCTTGGGACGGTGCAGATTACTTTGCCGTCATCGACCATGCCGACCATTGCAGACAAATTTGCCCTTTTTGATTTGCCGTTCCTTGTGAAGGATCGTGATCAATTGGCAAAAATCGAAGAGTCTGTTTTCTGGCCGACCGTCGCCCCGCAGGCTGAAGAGGCCGGTTACAAAATCCTTGCTCTTTGGGAGAACGGTTTCCGTCAGATCACCAACAATGCGCGTCCGATCAATGTTCCGGCCGATCTTGATGGTATCAAGTTACGCACGCCGCAATCTGAATGGCGGGTTGCCATGTTCTCGAATTATGGTGCGAACCCGACGCCGATGGCCTTTTCCGAAGTCTTTGTCGGTCTTCAGACCGGTGTCATTGATGGTCAGGAAAATCCGCTGACCAACATCGAGGCTGCCAAGCTTAACGAAGTGCAGAAATACCTGACGCTTTCGGGGCATATCTATTCGCCGTCTTATCCGACCATGTCGGTTACGGTCTATAATGACCTTGATCCGGAAGTTCGCGACATTCTGGTCAATACCGCGCGCGAAGTGGCCCTTTGGTCGCGTGATGCCGGTGCGAAGGCTGACAAGGCGCTGCTTGATGAGCTGACGGCAGGCGGTATGGAAGTCAATACGGCTGATCGTGCCGCCTTTGTTGAAGCTTCCAAGCCGATCTATGACAAGTTCGCATCCGAAATTGATGGCGGCAAGGCACTGGTTGATGCCGCCCTTGCGACTGCAGACTAAATCGGGCGGGGGCAACCATCCGTCCGGTTGCCCCGCATTTTCTTCCTTCGTTTTCCTTAGGAGAGAACGCGATGCAGTTCGCAGCAGTTCTGTTCCGGCGTACACTGGAAGTCTTTACCATGACATTGATCACGTTTCTGGCGTTGATCGTGATCCTGGCAGTGATCTTCCGCTATAGCGGTTATTCCCTGGTCTGGTATGACGAAGTGGCTTCGGTGATGCTGGCCTGGATTACCTATTACGGTGCCGCTCTTGCCGCTGTGCGCCGATCCCACCTCAGTTTCTCGGGTGTTCTTCTTGCCCTGCCTCTGACCCTGCGCAAGATCGTCTTTCTGATGGGCGAGGCCATCGTCATTGCGATGTTTGCTGCAATGGCGTGGGCTGGCTGGTTTGTTCTTCAGATCATGGGGGGCGAAACCCTGATTTCGTTGCCCTGGGTTGGCTTGCAATTCACTCAATCGGTCATTCCGGTCGGCTGTGCGCTGTTCGTGATTGGTCAATTACTGAGTTTGCCGGAAGCATGGCAGCGCATGGTGACGGCACTTGATGTCGAAACCGAAGAAATGAACCACGAAATTGCCAAGGCGCAGAAAAGCGATGCGCCGTTCAATGAAAGGGCAGCATGATGGCCGTTTCAGTCATTCTTCCTTTGATGTTTTTCCTGGTCTTTATGGGGGTTCCGATTGCGGTATCCATCGGTGCGGCTGCACTGGTGGGGGTTTATTCCCTGCATGGAGTTCCGGGTTTTTACAATGCCGCACTTGCCCTGTTTGACGGTGCGACCAGCTTTCCCCTGATTGCGATCCCGCTATTCATTCTGGCGGGCGCATTGATGAACACCTCATCGATTTCGCGTCGGCTGATCGACTTCGTTTCGGCCCTGATCGGGTTCATGCGCGGCGGTCTGGCGATGGTCAATATCGGGGTGTCGTTATTCTTTGCCGAAATTTCGGGTTCTGCGGTGGCGGATGTTGCCGCGACCGGTTCGGTCCTGATCCCTGGCATGAAGCGCAAGGGATATAAAGGCACCTTTGCGGCTGCGATAACGTCGTCTTCGGCATCCCTTGCGATCATTATCCCGCCGTCAATTCCCATGATCCTTTATGGGGCGCTTTCGGATACCTCGATTGTGCAACTGTTTGTTGCCGGTGTCGTGCCGGGCCTTCTGGGGGCATTCGGGTTGATGTGTGTCAGCTATTACTTTGCAGTAAAATATGACATTCCGCGTGATGAACGTTTTGATCTGGCGCGCGTTCGCAAAACCTTCCGTGAAGCGGCCTGGGCACTGACCCTGCCATTCATCATTCTGGGCGGTATTTTCGGCGGGTTGGTAACAGCGACCGAAGGAGCTGGCCTGGCGGTGGTTGCCGCGGTTGTTATCGGGGCCTTCATCTATCGGGAACTTGATTTTTCGATGTTCCTTGATGCCCTGCGCGAAGGGATCAACCAGACAGCAACCGTGATGCTGCTGGTCGCGACCTCGGCTGTGCTGGGTCTTTATCTGACCGAGGAAGGTCTGCCGCAGATGCTGGCTGCGGCGATCACCGGATTTACCAATGATCCGTTCGTCGTGCTGATGCTGCTTAATGTGCTTTTGCTTGTTCTTGGCTGCATATTGCACGGTGCTGCTGCGATCATTCTGGTGGTGCCGATTGTCTTGCCGCTGATCCAGCAGGTCGGGATTGATCCCGTGCATTTTGGCATCATTCTTACCCTTAATCTTGCCATTGGTCAGCAGACCCCGCCTGTCGCCAGTGTGCTGGTGACATCCTGTTCGATTGCCAAAACCGATATCTGGGAAACGACCAAGGTTAATGTGCCTTTCATCGGCGTGCTGTTCGCTGTGCTGATGGCGGTCACCTACCTGCCCTTCATTCCCATGACGCTTGTGGAGTTCTTTTATAGATGACTGTTAATGTGAAACCGCGTTTGGCGGTAATCCCCGGCGACGCCAACGGTATTGGTCCGGAATTGCTTCTGCGTCTTCTGTCGCGCAGTGATATTCGCGAGAAGGCGGATGTGGTGGTGATTGGCGACAAATGCCTGATTGAACGCGGCCGCAAGGATTCCGGTCTTGATATTAATCTGGCAGCAGTCAAGGATCTCCCGGCAAGCTGGCCAAAAGATGCCTATCCCTATATCGAAACATCATTTTTCGATCCGGATCAGATCAAACCCGGTGTGGTCGATGCCAAATCCGGTGCAGCAAGTCTGCGCACGCTTGACGTCGCCCTTGACCTTGCACGTGACGAAAAAGTTGATGGCATTTTGTTCATGCCGTTCAACAAGGAAGCCATGATCCGTGGTGGCATGGGCCATGAGGACGAGCTGCATTATATGGCCGAGCATATTGGTCATGATGGTCCGATCTGTGAATTCAACACCATGGAAGGCATGTGGACTAGCCGCGTGACCAGCCATATTGCACTGGCACGTGTCGTGGAAAACATTTCGGTCGACCGGATTGTTGATGCGGTTCGACTGATTACCGATGCTCTTGTCGCCAACGGGATCGATAAGCCACGGGTTGGTGTTGCTGCTCTTAACCCGCATGCGGGCGATGGCGGGAATTTTGGTCGCGAGGAAATCGACATTATCGCGCCAGCGGTAGAGAAGGCCAAAAACCTTGGACTTCCGGCGGATGGGCCATGGCCGGCCGACACCATTTTCCTAAAGGCGCAAGCCGGGGAACTTGATGCGATTGTCACCATGTATCACGACCAGGGGCAGATCGCGATAAAGCTTCTGGGCTTTGATCGTGGTGTGACCGTGCAGGGGGGGCTTCCGATCCCGGTTGCAACGCCTGCGCATGGTACGGCTTACGACATCTCCGGCCTTGGCAAAGCCAATGTCGGGGCGACCTTGGCGGCATTTGAAATTGTCGCAAGAATGGCGGGAAGCCGACGTCAGGCCCGATTGGCCGCCTGACGATCAGTACCTGATTGTTTTTGCCGTCGGACGGGTTGCGTTCTCCCTGCGCACCCGGCCCGAGGCAAGGTTCTAATCATAAATTCTGGTTCGATCCGGAGACCGCCCAGGACATGTGTCTTGTGTGAACGTCACCGCTTTGTTCGAAAGCCCGATTTGCGGGCACTCCATCTGAAAGGATGATTGCGATGAAAATCAAAAGTATCCGCACACGTGTGTTGCGCTGGAGCGGTAAAACCGTCGCCCCGCAGGCCAATTTCTGTACCAATGCATCCGATGCACTTTTTGAGCGCGGCGACAGCATGGGATCCTTCCGGTTCCATGAATGGCTGATCTGTGAAGTTGAAACCGATAACGGTATTGTCGGTATTGGTAACGCGGCACTCGCACCGACGATCACCAAGCAAATCATTGATACCTATCTTGCGCCGCTGGTGATTGGCGAAGACCCGTTCGACAATGAATATCTGTGGCAGAAAATGTATCGCCGTACCCATGCGTGGGGCCGTAAAGGCGTTGGTATGGTGGCAATTTCGGCGATTGATATCGCGATCTGGGACATCATGGGCAAGGCAACCGGCAAACCGGTATTCAAGTTGCTTGGTGGTAGAACCAAGGAGCAGATTCCTGTCTATGCGTCCAAGCTTTATGGTCAGTCGATTGATGCGCTTGCCAAAGAGGCCCAGAGTTATGTCGATCAGGGTTTTGATATGGTCAAGATGCGCTTTGGCTGGGGACCGAAAGATGGTCCCGCAGGGATGCGCAAGAACCTTGATCTGGTCAAAACCGTACGCGAAGTCATCGGTCCGGATCGTGATCTGATGCTGGAGTGTTACATGGGCTGGAACCTTGAATATACCAAGCGCATGTTGCCCAAACTGGCAGAATTCGAGCCGCGTTGGCTTGAAGAACCGGTGATTGCCGATGATCTTGCGGGCTATGCCGAACTGAACAACATGAACATCGTGCCGATTTCCGGCGGTGAGCATGAGTTCACGAATTTCGGATTCAAGACGCTGTTGGATATGAATGCACTTAGTGTCATTCAATATGACACCAACCGTGTTGGCGGTATTACCGCCGCCCAAAAAATCAATGCACTGGCGGAAGCCTATCAGGTGCCGGTCATTCCGCATGCCGGTCAGATGCATAACTATCACCTGACGATGGCGAACCTGAACTGCCCGATATCGGAATTCTTCCCGGTCTTTGATGTCGAGGTCGGAAACGAACTGTTCTACTACGTCTTCAAAGGCGACCCGGTGCCAAAGAACGGTTTCATTGATCTTGATGATGATCTGCCCGGTCTGGGGCTTGAAATCGCCGAGGATGCGCTTGGTGAATTCGAGATCATCGAATAGGGGTCATGATCATGCGTTTGGTTCAATTCATTGCCGAAAACGGCAAGCGCCGGGTTGGCGTTGTTGATGGTGACAAAGTCGCCCCGTTGGCCGGGGTAGACACGGTTCGCGATCTGGCAGCAATTGCCATCGACCGGGGCATGACCATGATCGAAGCGGCGGAATGCCGCTTCGACGAGGCCCGCGAAAGCTATGATGTGATTGCATCTGCAGGGCGGTTGCTGTCGCCGATTGATCATCCCGATCCTGCGCATCTTCTGGTGACGGGAACCGGTTTGACCCATTTGGGATCGGCATCGGCACGGGCAAATATGCATCAGGCCGCCAGTAAGGCCGCAGATGAAACAGACTCAATGAAGATGTTCCGAATGGGGCTTGAGGGTGGAAAGCCGCCTTCGGGGGAAAAGGGAATTCAGCCCGAATGGTTTTACAAAGGCGATGGTTCGATCATTGCGGCACCTGGCGATGATATCCCAAGTCCGTCTTTTGCCCTTGATGGCAGCGAGGAGCCGGAAATTGCCGGGGTCTATATCAATGATCCTGATGGCTTTCCGGTGCGCATCGGTTTTGTGATCGGGAATGAATTTTCCGATCATGTGATGGAGCGGCAGAACTATCTGTATCTTGCTCATTCCAAGCTTCGTGCCTGTGCCATTGGGCCTGAATTATTGCTTGGTGACCTGCCGGGGCATGTCGAAGGGGTTTCACGTGTATATCGTGACGGTGGCATTCTGTGGGAGAAGCCGTTTGTCAGTGGGGAAGAGAACATGTCTCATTCCATCGACAATCTGGAATATCACCATTTCAAATATGATATTTTCCGACGCCCTGGGGACATCCATTTGCATTTCTTTGGAACGGCGACGCTCAGTTTTGCCGATGGCATTCAAACCCGCGACGGGGATGAATTCGAAATCGAGGCAAAGCCTTTCGGGCGCCCGTTGCGCAACCGCCTTGCGGTCCAGCCAGAAGAGCCGGTTAAAGTCCGCGTGATCTGATCAAGCAAACAGGGGAAACTCATGTCCTATAACCTGACAGGAAAACATCTGATTGCCGGCCAGTGGGTGGCGGGCGAGCAGAC
>TARA_R100000049_G_C1957666_1_pt1 | contig 36621 bp, 34 predicted proteins | sample TARA_R100000049 | Tara Oceans TARA_R100000049 (sample SAMEA2619992) | marine metagenome | biome: marine biome (ENVO:00000447); feature: mesopelagic zone (ENVO:00000213) & marine oxygen minimum zone (ENVO:01000065); material: "saline water (ENVO:00002010), including plankton... | reverse complement strand
TGCGGCGGTACACCGGCGCGCCGTATTTAGCCGTCAGCTCCGCATAGTATTCACTGGGCAACTTGCCGATTTTGGCCCGAATTTCCGCCGCCAGCAGGCACAAAATAATGCCGTCTTTGTCCGTACTCCATGGCTTGCCTTCAAACGTCAGAAAACTCGCGCCGGCGCTTTCTTCGCCGCCGAACACGAGCTCGCCGGTGTGCAGGCCTTCCACAAACCATTTGAAGCCCACGGGCACTTCGTACAACTCCCGGCCCTGCCCGGCTACCACGCGGTCGATAATGGAAGAAGACACCAAGGTCTTACCCACCTTCAGCCCCGCGCCCCACTGCGGCCGGTGGCTGAGCAGGTAATCGATGCACACCGCCAGGTAATGGTTCGGGTTCATCAGGCCGGCAGCGTCGACAATGCCGTGGCGGTCGGCATCCGGATCATTACCAAAGGCCAGGTCGAAGCGGTCTTTGATGGTCAGCAGGTTGGCCATGGCGGCAGTGCTGGAGCAATCCATCCGAATTTTGCCGTCGTGGTCCGGGGGCATGAAGGCGAAATCCGGGTCCTGGTTGCGGTTCACCACTTCCAGGTCCAGGCCATAGTGCGCCGCCACTGCATCCCAAACCGCCAGCGCCGCGCCGCCCATGGGGTCGACCCCCAGCTTCAGGCCGCTGCTGGCAATAGCGTCCATATCCACCACCTGCCCCAGGCGCTGCGCGTATTCCTGCACAAAGTCCCAGGGCTCGGCCGCAACCACCGCTTGCCGGCGCGGAGAAGTCTTCACACCCGCCAGCCCCACTTCCAGCAACTCATTGGCCCGCTGCTCAATCCAGCCGGTAGCATCGGTACCCGCCGGGCCGCCATCCGGGCCGTTGTACTTAATCCCGCCATCTTCCGGGGGATTGTGAGACGGCGTAATAATCAAGCCATCCGCCAAAGCCGCCGGCTTATCGGCGTTGTGCACCAGAATGGCATGAGACACCAGCGGCGTAGGCGTAAAGCCCCCGGCAGAATCCACCCGGGTAACCACACTGTTACCCGCCAACACCTCCAACACCGAATCCATCGCCGGGCCAGACAGGCCATGGGTGTCCTTGCCCACGTACATTGGCCCGGCAATGCCCTGCTTGCTGCGCCAGTCCACCACCGCCTGGGTAATGGCCAGAATGTGGTAGCGGTTGAAGCTGCGGTTAAGCGACGTGCCCCTGTGGCCGGAGGTACCGAAGGCTACTCTTTCTGAGGGGGTTTGGGGGTTGGGGGTGTGTTCTTTGTAGGCTGCCAGTACTTTGTTCATAGCTTGGGAGGATTCCTGTTTTTAACCTCAGACACTCACGGACGAAAAGAAATGAGCCGTTAGAAAAAACTTAACGGCTCAACCAAAACTAAGCCACACTCTCACGCTTTGGGTGAGTCTGATCTCCCAAACCCGCCAGCAGCCCCTGCACACTGATATCTTCATCCAAGGCATCCCAGTGAATACCATGAACACTCAGCTCATAATCCTTGCGGCTGGCACTATCAGCATTCAACAAACGGGGAAACCAAACAAGAGGCGCACCAACCGTACGGCCATCCGACAACAGAACCCAAAGGTTATCCTCATCAAACCAGACTTTCTCAGGCGAAATAGTCATGCCACGCATCCTCCAAAAGCTTCTGATTTGCCTGCACCACCTCTAACAGTACCCGAATAGTGCGGGCATCAAAACCGTCATTTCTTGCCAGCGCCACATCCGGAATAAGCCAGAACTTAGCCTCTTTTCCTCCAGAGCGCACATGAATATGAGCCGGCTCCAAAGGATTGCCTTCGTTAGAGTAGAAAAAGAACTTGAATCCTTGATATCTGAAAACTACGGGCACTTATATCTCCCTCCCTGGAGTTAATTGAAATTCCTTTTCTTGGCGGGATTTCTCTAAAAAAGCTCACTGTGGCTGCCAATCCTGGCCAGCTGCAGCGTGCCGCTCTCAACTCTGTAGATCAAAACCAGGTCTGGCTTGATGTGGCAATCCCTGAAACCATGCCAGTTGCCGGTCAGGGCGTGATCGACATGCTTGTCTTCCAATGGCTCATCACGCTGCAGCTTAGAGATAATACGGCCCACCTCAACAATATCCGGGATGGGCAACTTCGTTACCTTTTTGAAGTCTTTTTTAAACTGAGTTGAGTATTCAAGGCTGTGCATGCGCGATTTTGCCATCCGTGAGCTCTTCTAACAGGCCATCCAGCGACTCCGCGCGGTGCCCCCTCCCTTCCCTGAGTTCCTGCATGGCAGCAATGCTTGTTTCGTTCGGCTGAGGCACCTTGATCTCAAAGGGGATGCCGCCGTGATTAATAACCGCCCGGGCAAACAACTTGATGGCCTGTGAAGGGCTAAGGCCAACCTCGTCACAAATGTGCGAGAACGCAACCTTGGTGTCGTGGTCTATACGGGTACTAAGCATCTCGGTTTTCATGATGCGCTCCACTTGTCTTACGTTGTCAGACATTGTAACGCAAATAGCGGACAAATGATGACGTTTTCCATAGTGCCTCCTATTCCCTGGAGTTAATTGAAATTCCTTTTCTGGCCACGGACACTCACGGACCCACACGGACGAAAAACAAAAAACTATTCACTTCCTTGTCCGTGAGCGTCCGTGGCAAAAAGTCTTTAATCACTACCAACCAAAGCCACACCACCCCACCCCAAACGCCCAACCAACTCCGCCAAACCAGGGCTCTTATACGGCACCGAATCATCCTCCCACCGCCGCCGCACGCTCTCATGCACCACCGGCTCCACCGCCCGCACATGCTTGCGCCCCATGGCCTTGTAGAAGCCCTTGTACTCATTGTGCTGGCGCCCGGCGTAATCCGGGTTCAGGCGCAGCAGGAAGTGGGGTTCCAGGCCCAAGCCGTAGGCCTGGGCTTCGCGGGCCATCCACTCGCCGGGGATATCGCCCAGGGCGTGGTCCGGGTAGCCACCGCCGATGTCGGTATGCACACCGGCAAACCACACCTGCTGCAAATCAATCCCCGCCTTGGGGCTCCACAGGGTAGGCTCGAAATCCTGCCGGTTTTCGTCTATGGCCACCGCATGGCGGGCGTGGTTGATGATGCGGCTGGGCTCGGTGTCGTGGAACAGGTAGCGGCTGGTACCCAGGGTACCCAGAAACGGCGCGGGAATGCCCAGGGCGCCGACGGTATCGAACACGCCGATAAAGTGAATACGGCTCACATCCGCCACCGCGTAGTTCCTGCGAAAGGTCTCCGCCTTCTGCCGCCCGGGGGCAGAGGCCGGGCCTCGGTTGCGGTACAGGGCATAGGCATGGCCCACCTTCTCGGCATGTTCGCGCCGCAAAATCCCGCAGTTACGAATCAGCCCCGCCAGCGAGCGCACCGTATAGGCCCCGCGGCTGAACCCGAACAGATACAGCGCATCGCCCGGCTCGTAGTTATGCACCACAAAGCGGTAGCAATCCTGAATGTTCTTGTCGATGCCCTTGCCGGTAATACCGCCGGAGAACTTGTCCCCCTCCGAACCCACACCCCAGTCGTAAAACACCACCTGCTTGTTACCGGCCGCATCTTCCGGGGCAATGCCCTCAGCCAGGCGCAGAACGTGGGTAGAGGTGTCGGATTCCGGCGATTGCCAGGTACCGTCTGAACAAATGATGATGTTTTTCATAGTGCCTCCTGTTCCCTGGAGTTAATTGGAATTCCTTTTATAGGGCTTGCCCCTACCCTTCTTTATTGATTGTTTGCCACGAAATCCACGAAAAAACACGAACAAAGAAAATCACAAACACCCCAAATAAGCCCCAACCACCAAATCCTCACTAAACCGCTCTTCCATCCTCCCCCGAGCCGCCTCCCCAGCCCTTTGCAGCTCAGCAGGCGCCATCCCCAAAACCCGCCGCATAACCCCAGCCAAAGACTCCGCACTGCGCACCTCACACAACCACCCGGTCACCTCCGACAATATGGCATGGCGGCAGCCGGGCACGTCGGTCACTATGGCCGGGCGGCCCATGGCGGCGGCTTCCAGAACGGTGCGGGGCATGCCTTCGCGGTAAGAGGGCAACACCAGCACATGGGCCTGCTCAATCAGCGGGCGAACGTCGTCTGTGGCACCCGGGTATTCCACAATGCCCTCGGACTGCCACTGGCGAACCTCCTCCTCCGAAATCGCCGTGCGGTTACTCACCCCCAGCGGCCCCACCAACAGGCAACGCACATCCAGCCCTTCGGCTTTCAGCAGTCGGCAGGCTTCGGCGTATTCCCGAACGCCCTTATCCCCCAGCAAACGGGCAATCATAATAAAGGTGAACGGCCCGCCTTCTGGCAGGGGCGAGGCCTGAAACCGCTGCAAATCCACGCCGGAGCCCGGCAACAGGGTGTAGGGCGTATCCCCCAGCATCCCCTTGCCCCGGAACACCCCCAGGTCTTCCTCATTCTGAAAGAACAACCGCTGCGCCCGGCGGTTTACCAGGCCATACACCTGCCGCACCCGCCGGAACAGCCAGGAATCGTGAATAAACGCCGTGCCCAGGCCGGAGATGTTGTTGGCAAACGGAATCTTCTGCAGCGCACACACCAGGCCGCAATAAATGTTCATCTTCACGGTAAAGTTGAACACAAAATCCGGCCGGTACCGGCGCATCACCGCCCAGATAAACCGCAGGCTGCGCAGCTCCTGCACCGCGCCCGTACTCTTGCCATCCAGCGGCAAGGCAATGTGCTCCGCCCCCAGCTCATCCACCAGGCGCTGGCTGAAATCATCCGGCGGTGACAGGCAAATCACCCGGTTACCCTGCGCACGCAACGCCTGAATCGTGCTCGCGCGAAAGTTATACAAATACCAGGAGGTATTAGACGTAAGAAAAACCACCGGCTTCAAAAGCGCACCCGCCTGCCCGCTCAATGTTCCAGATACCAAGGCATGGCCCTGGCAATCCCCTCACGAATCCTGAACTCCGGCGCATACCCAAGCTTACTCGCCGCCTTACCAATATCAGCCTGAGAATGCCGAACATCCCCCGGCCGGAAATCCCGGTACACCGGCGCTTTGTCGTACACCACGCCATTCTCCGCCAGGGCACTCTTAAGCGCCGCAAACAGATCATTCAGCGTGGTGCGGTCACCCACTGCCACGTTGTAAACTTCGTTCCTGGCAGAACCCTCTGCCGTGGCCGCCAGCAGGTTGGTCTGCACCGCGTTCTCAATAAAACAGAAATCCCGGCTGGTTTCGCCATCGCCGTTGATGAACACATCCTCTCCGCGCACCATGGCGGCGGTCCATTTCGGGATAACCGCCGCATAGGCCCCATCCGGGTCCTGCCGCTTGCCGAACACATTGAAGTAGCGCAGGCCAATGGCCTTGAAGCCGTAACTACGGGCGAACACCTCCGCATACAGCTCATTCACATACTTGGTGACCGCATAAGGCGACAACGGCTTACCAATGTTCTCCTCCACCTTCGGCAACGCCGGGTGATCGCCATAGGTAGAGCTGGAGGCCGCATAAGTGAAACTCTTCACGCCCGCATCCCGCGCCGCCACCAGCATGTTCAGAAAACCGGTAATGTTGGCCGCATTGGTGGTGATGGGATCATTCAAGGACCGGGGCACCGAACCCAGTGCCGCCTGGTGCAGCACATAGTCGACACCCTCGCAGGCCCGGGCACAATCCTCCGGGTTACGGATGTCGCCCTCAATAAACTGAAACCGCGCCCACTGTTCTGCAGACACCAGGCTGCGAACCTCGTCCAGATTGCGCTGGTAACCGGTGGCGAAGTTGTCCAGCCCGATTACGCGCTGGTTAAGTTTCAGCAGGTGCTCCAGAAGGTTGGAGCCGATGAAGCCGGCTGCGCCGGTAATTAGCCAGGTTTGGGGTTGGTTGGGGAGTTGGTCGAGAAGTTGCGGGTAGCGCCGTTTATCAGCAGACAGCATGAGAGAACCTTTTAGAGTTTATTGGCCACGAAAACCACGAAAGGACACGAAAAATACGGAAGGAATAGTTAGCGCCCAGCCAATCGCCCGACAATCTCCTTGATCGCCCGACTACTGCCATCCAGCGCACTGGTTTCAGGGAGCAGGTTCCGCCACAAGGGCCCGGACAGCACCTCGTGGTCAGTAGCGACCGGAATAACCTGCAGGCCGTGAGCCTCGAATAATCCCTTCGCCCTTGGCATGTGATAGGCAGACGTAACCAGAAGAATCCGGTTAATGCCCTGCTCTGCCAGAATATCCGCCGAATACTCTGCATTCTGGCTGGTATTCCTGCTCCGGTTTTCCAGAACCAAGGCCTGGCCGGGAACTCCGAGATCCCGCATAAACTGGCCCATAGCTTCAGCTTCAGACGTAGCACTGTGCGAAGGATCGCTGCCACCGGTTAGCAGCACTAACGGTGCTTTAGAAGCATGGAACAACCGGGCAGCATGCCAAACCCGATCAGAACCGGATTCCAGGTTCGGATAAAGGTCACCATACCCCCCAGGCGACACACCACCGCCCAACACCACAATAGCCTCCGCCTGGGGAACTTCATGAACCGCCGTGGGCGGGTGTTGATCTTCCAGGTAGCCGCGTACCCAGTTACTGGCTGCAGGTAGAGACCAGAACCACAGCCAGATCAGCGCCAAGATGCCAAGCCAAAAAGCAAGGCGCTTACGACCTACCAACGCCAGAAGCAGCGCGAGCAAGCCGCCAAATAGCGATGCACCTAAAGGCGATATCAGTGCTATAGCAAACTTGGAGACTACAAACATGGTTTAGTCATCAATCAGTCTCGAGCCGGCTCAACCTCGAAACTCTTAGCCTTGGCCCGAAAATACTCGTTAGTTTTCGATTTGCACCAAGCAACAGCATGCTTTTCATAAAAAGCAAAATAGATAATTCCGGCGACCAGAGACGCGCCAGAGATAACCCAAAATGCCAACACTGGCGACCAGCTTTCAGAAATGATCGGAAGGATTCGAGCAATCACAGACTGAGCCGGGTTGTGCACCAGATAAACAGAGTACGAAGCTGCACCAAGATACAAAAGAAACCGAGGAGCCGGCACTTCCAGGTTTTCAACCTTCGTGAACAGAATAATCATAGTGGCAAACACCAGCCCTATGTAGATCCGGCTGAACCCATTTATCACCAACACATAAAGAGCACTCGCCAACACCAAAAAGCCCGCCCAATATGCAATTCGGCTCAAGCGGAATTGCGGACAGAGAAACACTGCCATTCCAACGTAGAACCAAAGATTCAGAGGATTCAAAAGAACCTGAAGAAAACCTGATCCAGGGACTTCAAGCAACTGCCGTAAGAGAAGGATTGCGAGTAACCAGCTCCCCATTACGCATTTGAACAGCGTTCTCGATATGAAAATCGACGCGAACAGCAGATAAAAAAGCAGCTCATGCTTGAGCGTCCAAGCTACGCTTAGGGCTGTAGCCTCAGCGGTCGGTAGCAGCGTAAAACTGGTTAGCAAACCAATTTCTCGATCAGCCGCACTCAGGTCCGGCAGAAGTTGGTACGCAAAATACAGTGCAACGCCAGCGGGCAGATACGGAACATAAATTCTGACGATTCGATGCGAAGAGTACTCACCAAGCGTTTTTCCCGCTCCGAGCATCCGCGAAGAAGCAAACGCTATGATAAAACCAGAGAGGACGAAGAAGAAATCTACTCCCAACAAACCCCGAGTGAAAAACGGGTAGTCCACACCCTCAAAGAACGCATTTGTCGTCAATACCGCGTGGTGCAGAAGCACCCAGATGGCTGCCCCCCCTCATCACTTCTAGCCAGAGATACTTCTTCAAGTTCCTTCCTTTTGGCAGTCAAAGCCAAATAACGTTCTGATAAGGCAACCAAGCAAAAGAATGCCCCGCAAAAAACAACCACACCGCCTGCACCAGCCCGTAATATCCAACCACTCCAAGCGTGACCAGACCACGGTGCCGAGGATCCGTCATCACAAACGGCAAACGGGCAAAGACAAACATCTGAATCGGAATCAGATACAGCGCGACCCGGTCAGTAGCCGTAGAAGACAAAACGACGAGTGGAATACACGCCAGGGAAAGCACTGACATCCAGAACCAGAGTTTGTCCTCTGCTTCTGTCAGCCTCAGATACCGGCGAAACACAAAGAACAACATCGCAGGAACCGCATTCATCAGCACCCGAATCAATCCGCCCTGCGACTCATAATCCGCCTCCACGTAGTTCGTCCAAAGCCGTTCTGCAGAGTCGAAGACGAAGAGATAGCCACCCACCAACGAAATCAGGCCAACCCAGAGCAAACTCCAGAAACGGTTCGAAGTAGAGGCCAACGCCGCGACAGGTAACATCAGAACAGCTGACTTGTGGAAAGTAGCGGCCAACATCACCCAGAAAACAAACCAGCGCATTTGGCCATTGCCAAGTGAGACCAGGCCAATCAACAGCATCCCCAACGCTGCTGACTGACGGGTGTAACCCATACCCACCACAATGATCAGATAAGGAACAGCCACCATCAATGCCAGCCAAGGCAGTGGCTGGCTCCGAGCAAATCGCACAACACCAGCCATCACAATCATGCCGCATAGGGTATTAACCCAATAGATCGTGCCTCCCGCTTGCCCAACAAGCCAGTTAAGCAGGTAATAGCCAGGGTCTCCTCCCGCTATCACCTCCCACAGGTTCTTTGCGGTGTGAATTTCCAGGAGGTTTATGTAAGCAAACCAATCCCCACCAACTTCAAAACGCAGTCCGATCGCCAGAGAGAACACCAGCCACGCGAGGCCCCAAGCATAAGGCTTCGATTTATCAGCCAAACGCTGATTCGCCAGAACGACACCTGCCGGGATCAGAAGAAACAACCAATAAGGCAGCATGGGTTACCTAAGAGAATTAAATAAAAAGTTCAGGCAGTATCAAAACGAGTCAATTTACCGTGGGATTCCAGCGTTTAATCCAGGCACTCAACTGAAGCACGGCCCACAACTGCTGCGCATAATGTCCGCGCCCCTGAATATGCTGGTCCCACATCAAGCGGAGGACCTGAGGGTCCAAAGCCGGAATCTGAGACAACGAGCGCATGCTCAACAAATCTTCCGCCCATTCCCTCAACGGCCCACGCAACCAGTCATCCAAAGGAATTGCAAACCCCATCTTGGGCCTCTCAATCAGTTCCCGTGGTACATGGCGATAAAGAATCTGGCGCAACGCCCACTTGCCCTCACCATTTCTCACCCGCATATCCAACGGCAACTGCCAGGCTGCTTTAAATACCTCAGGATCAAGGAAAGGCGCCCTAACCTCAAGGCTGCTGGCCATGCTGGCGCGATCCACTTTAACCAGCACATCATCCACCATGAAGTTGAGGGTATCCATCAACATCATCCATTCCACCTGATTAAATCCCGCCAGGGCTGGATACAAATCCTCTACCGGATTTCCAGATCGATAGTCAGCCTTTAATAACTGCTCAGGGTGGCGATTCATAGAGGCCAGGCCACCATAAAGAGCCCTGTCCGAGCTGCAAGCTAGCACATCTGCCAACTTATAGAGCTTTTCGCCAAAGGTACGAATCTGGTACCTGGAGGGCAAAACCTTGCTACCTAGGGACATCAAGCGATCGTATCCAGACGAAGGCACAAATTTCAGCATGCGCCCCAGCGTTTGGCGCATTGGCAAAGGCATTCGGCTCAGTTTGCTCCAAACTCTTGGAACCCAGACATAACGGTTATAGCCACCAAACAGCTCATCGCCGGCATCGCCACTCAAGGCAACCGTCACGTGCTGCCGGGTCAGCGAGGATATCAAACAGGTAGGTAACTGGGATGAATCAGCAAACGGTTCATCGTATAACTCAGGCAGCTTTGGAACGAGGTCCAACGCCATCTCCGAAGTAGCCCGGAGAGTTGTATGCTCCGTTCCAAGATGGGCGGCAACCGCAGCCGCATGCTCAGACTCATCATACCGGGGGTCATCAAAGCCGACCGAAAAGGTTCGGATCTTTTGGCTGCTCTGGCTTTGCATCAGCGCCACAATTAGCGAACTGTCTACACCACCGGAAAGAAAGGCCCCAAGTGGTACATCTGCCACCATCTGCTGGCCAACCGAAGCAACCAACGCCTGCTCAACGTTGTCCAATGCCATTTCAGGGTTATTGTTGCGGCCCTCCAGCGCAGTACGTGCCGCCCCAACTGGAGACCACCACTGCACTACCCCAGGCAGCACCCCGTTACGGGCATCCGAAACCGAAAATTTCAGTAAACAGCCTGCCGGAAGCTTGAACACATCCTTGAAGATGCTCTCCCGCCCGCCAACGCAACCAAAGCGGAGGTAGTTCTCCAACACATTGGGCTCGACCTCTCCCCTCCATCCCGGTGCCCGCTGCAGTGCTTTAAGCTCAGAACCAAACACCAAGGCACCTGCAACCAAACCATAATAGAGCGGCTTCTCCCCAAATCGATCCCGAGCCAAGGTAAGCGTTTGTTCTTCGCGATCCCACAGGGCAATGGCAAACATACCGGTTGCCATTTCAAGGGTTTTCTCAACACCCCACACAGTGAAAGCACAAAGCAACGTTTCTGTGTCTGAGTGCCCCTTCCAGCCTGTGGATGCCTTACCGGCAGATTCCAGTTCCCTGCGAAGCGCATTGTGGTTATAGATCTCTCCGTTAAACGCCAGCACAAAGCGCCCACAACCGGAAAGCATGGGCTGATGGCCTGCGGGCGACAAATCCACAATCGAAAGGCGCCTATGCCCCAACCCTAGACCAACCGAAGGCTCTTCCCAAACTCCTGAATCGTCCGGACCGCGATGGATAATCGAATCGGCCATTTGTTGCAGGGCAGGATTGAGAGGTTCGCTGCCAGGAACGCCCCTGAAAATGCCAGTAATCCCGCACATAATTCAGGAATTACCCCGCTGCCCGACACTTCGGAGAATACCGGCCAACACCGGAGCCTGTACCTGCAGGGAATACTTATGCTCCACCGCCCTCCGGCCAGCCAAACCAAGCTCGGACTGCCGAGGCCGGGAACTCAGAATTCCTGTCAAAGCCTCAGCCCATTCACCTACCGATTCAGCCAGCTGCCCACAGTCGTTTTCATTCACAATCTCGACATTTACCCCAACCGGTGAAGCCACCACGGGAACACCACAGGCCATATACTGAATCAACTTGTAACCACATTTGCCCTTTTCCCAGGGACCATCTTCAAGCGGCATTATGCCCACATCCATCTGGGCAACGAGGGCGGCTTCTGATTCTTCAGTCCACCGCACAACATCCACCGGAATCCCTGGCAATTTCTCCCGCACGCCTTCTGTAGCTCCAACCAGTAACAAACGAGCTCCCGTTTCATCACAGACTTTTCTCAGAGCATCCCGAATATCGACGACATAACGCTGCGTAGAGGGTGAACCAATCCAGCCAATGATCGGCGTCTTGGTTTGATCAGTCTTGGCATTCTGATAACGCTCGCGGTCTACCACGGTAGGAATTAGTTCAATTCGGCGCGCACCGGCTTTTAGAGCGCGTGCCGCCAAATATTCATTGCCTGCCACAACACAGGCAGAATTGCGCATCACAGCATCAATTTTCTTTCCCAAAAACACTCTGATGAGCCCATTGCCAGAGCGATCATAGTTATGAAAAACCGCATCATCGTAATCAACCACGTAGGGTTTACCGAGCAATCTCAGCAATTGCTCTGCAAAAGCTGGGAGATAGGGAAATACTTCATACTCAACCCACAAGACGTCATACCGAAAGACCGTAAGCAACACGAAAAGCCTCTTCAAATACAGCATAAGCGAGCGGACCTTTGACTTACACCCTTTCTCGTAGAGTTCCCTGAGGTAATTCTCATCAAACAAGCTGCTGACCGTAACCTCGATACCCTCGTCAGCCAGAGCCGGAAGGTATTGCAGGGAGCGCAACCGGGAACTAGCCCCCATGCGCGGGTACTTCGATAACAACAGTACCTTCATTGAAGAATGTCCCGGTAAAGCTCGCGATAGGCCTGGGTACCGGCCTCAAGCAAGAACACCTCCTCAGCTGCCCTGCGGCACCGCTGTGCAAGTTCCGGATCATTCCGCAGCTCATTCAACTGCTGAAGCCCCAACCTCATGGATTCGGCCGAGCCATCCTCAACCAGTACCCCGACATTGTACTGCTCAATAATGCGCGCCACATCACCCACACCGGAGTTCGCAACGACTGGCAACCCACAACCCAGAATTTCGCCCATACGGGTAGGCGAGCTCCCAAGCTTGCTCAATCCCTGGCTAAAAAACATTGCGGAGACTGTATGGCCCTGAACGGCTGAATGCACCTGCTGTGGAGGAAGGCCAAACACACGAAGCCGCTGCTGGAAGTCTTCACTCCCCCCCAGACGCGACCGCACTTCGTCGGATGCATCACGGGTAATGACTTCAAAGCAGGCTTCGGGGTCCTGGGCGGCAACCTGCTGAAAAAACTCAGCCAGCCAATCCAAGTGGAACCAGCCGCTCAACACGGTCCCAACACAGCTGTAAGTAGCTGCGCCACCTCCATCTGTGCCGGCGGGAACGAAACGATCTAAATCAGCACAGGTAGGAATCACCCTTATAACCTGGCCTTTCAGCTCTTCAGGGTAGGTTTCCTGAAGATAGCCAACCGCCGCATGCGTTAACGAAACCACGGCCGCTGCGTTCTTCAAACATGAGCGCTCAACCCAAGCGATGGCTTTGTGCATGACAGAGCCTCGTTTCAAGCGGCCAGCAGTGATCAATTCCTCTGGCCACAGCGCCCTCATATCGAAGATGAAGGGTGTACCGGTCAGCTTATTAACAAGCAAGGCAACAGCAGCGGGAATGTAGGAGCGCGCGTGAATCAGCTCGGCGTTGCCTCTGCGGACTTCTCGAAGACACAGGAACAGAAAAACAATCATACTCCAGGCTGGAGCGATTACCTTTGGGCGATGGTGGAATCGCTGCGGGAGCCAACGAATTCCATGCCTTTCGCAATCGTTCTGCACACTCTCGAATGCTTGCTGGTCTGCGCGATCCTCTGGTTTCTCGAAACTAATCAGAGAGACTTGGTAATTCTTTGATAAGCCTTTCAGATAGGCAAGAACCTGGCTTTGGCCCAAAGGCTCCAGCATTCCATTGCGGGTGATATACAAGACAGTGTTTTTCTTCAAAGAAAGCCCCAAAATCAACTTAGACAGTTTTTACTCAATTTTCACCGACAGAGAGTCAGCGATACATCACATCGAGATACAGGCGGGCAATAGCATCAAGTGAGAAATCTTTTGCTCTCCTTTTGAGAGCATCCCTATCAGGCTCTTCACGAAGGGAGGCAAGCATTCCGGAAGTAAGGGCATCTATATCTGCTGGAGGTACCAATCTTCCATATAACCCTTGCTCGAGAATCTCCGTCGGCCCAACGGGACAATCAGTACTGACAACCGGCAACCCATACTCCATGGCCTCAACAATCACATTCCCAAAACCCTCATAATCCGAGGACAGGACAAACAAATCAGAATGCGCATACCAAGGCCCTGGGTCTACCGCAAACCCTGGAAGTAAAACCCTGCCCTGAAGCCCAAGACGATCAATCTGCTGCTCTAACTCCTCACGCATCTGCCCGTCGCCAAGAATGCATAAAGCTGCACCAAGCGAAGCTGGCAGGCGCGCAAAGGCTTCAATCAGGAGATCATGCCGCTTGACCGGCTTCAAAGTACCAACGGTGAGGATGATCGGCCCTGGGCGCCCGCTGAGTTGTTCGGGGCATGCGGCATTAACGTCGGCTTTCCCTAATGCGGCCGGGTTATGGATCACGGTGAACTGTTTGCGGGGAAGGCCGGACAATGTTGCCAGGTCATCTCCAATACCGGAGGAAACGGCAACCCTCACATCTGCCAATGGATAACACATGCGCTGGGAGGCCCGCATAACCAGCCGATGCAGTCGCCCATGGCGGCCATAGGCAATGGATAAAGGCGAGTGTTCGCTGATGATGACGCGACCTTTGTACCCAGCCAGTCGAGCAGCCAAAGGCGCAAATACGGTTAGGGGCCACATTGCAGCGATAATTGCGTCTGGTTTGCTCTCTTTTAAGTACTTAATCAGAGGACTGAGAACATTTCGAACTCTGGCCGCTTTCAAGTTCACAACTTTTGCCGATGGCGGGAGGTGGTCCAACAACTCGCCAACAGCATTCCGTAAAACGAACTCTGTTGAAACACCGGAACGCGTCCATTCTTCAGCTAAGTTTACGTGGAGGCGTTCGGCACCGCCAGGGCGGAGGTCTGGAAGTATCATAGATACAATCATGACCTATAGCTCTTTTCCATACGAACTCTCTTCGACTTAACTGTAGAAAAGTAGTCAAGCCCCAAAAGACGCGGTGCGAGAAAACGAAACTCTCTACTATCTCGGCATATTAGAATTAGACCCAATCTGCCCAAAATTTCTTTGTGCAACCACTCTTTTCTAATAACAGCAAACCTCCGAGTTTTCATAACTCTTTTTCTTATCTCAATATGCTCAAGATCATTTGACAAAAATCTTAATATGTAATCGCACAGGGATATATAGGAATCTGCCATCCATGCGATTTTTCTCTCAAAGTCTTCAATATCAGATTTTCCTATTTTAGGACGCCTGTCGTTTGATATTGAGTTAATAGATTGCCGATATTTAACCAACGGCTCTCTTATTTTCCTTATTTCATATTTTCGAATATGTGCTAAAAAATAAAAAACTGCATCTTCAGAGAAAACAGGGGACTCCGAATATGACAAGCCTTCAAACATGCAACGATCATAAGCTGTCGTCGCCCCATGGTTAAATTTCTGCCTTTTCTCTGCAGAAAACCATCCCATTATTTCCTTGTCTCCGGAAGATTCATCAAACCCAAGAGATTCGCCTGAGTCACCAATTTTCTCAAAATTCGAAAAAAGAACTTTTACGCCTGACTTTTTCCACTCATCGACAATTACTGAGCACCTATTTTCGTAAGAAATATCATCACCGGCACTCAGGATCATCAACTGTCCGGACATTTCACCATAAACCTCTAGAACATGGTTAAATGTCCCTCGATTCTGCTTCGTCTTTCGAGCAATTACTCGATGAGGTCCTTTATACTCAGAAGCCATTTCTCTCATAATTTCAAACGTTCGATCGGTCGAACAATCATCAGAAAGTATTATCTCCAACGGCTCATAAGTCTGAGCAAACGCCCCCTCAATCGCCTCCCGAATATACTTCTCTTGGTTATAGGCAAACAAAGCAAATGTCACTAGCGGACGTTCATGCGTACTTTCATGCGTCATTTGAAAAATCCTGATAAGCCAGCGGCGCCGGCAAGAACTACGAAACCCTTTCGTGGAAGGAACCTGTAGTTATGGAGCTCTCGAAAACCACTCCAAAAACTCACGAACAACCGGCAGGCTCTCAGACACATCATCACCCAACTCGCCGTCATCCAACCTTTTGCAAAACTCCGCCCACTCACGCTCGTCCTTCGCACCCGACAAACCAAGGACAGCTTCTATATCACCCTGGGGCCAGATCCAAACATTGTGAGCTTTAAGTTTTTCATGCAGATTCTGAGCAACAGGCTTCCCTTCGTCAGTTGCGGCCCATTCCGCATATACCTGCGCAGCCTTCTTGGTTGCATTTTTGTTCGTTGGCCTGCCATCACCGCCGATTTTGATGCCAGAATCGCTCTCTGCCATAGCAGCAATCTGGCTCAGGCATTCACGCAAGTCTTCGTCCCCTCGGGATAACAAGCCATGTTTTATAGCTTGGCTTGGGGCATAGTCAAAATCTGCGATACCGAAGGCTTCTATCCCCAATTCTTTAAACACGCCCAACATACCTTTCATACCACCAACGCCATCAAGGGTAACCGTCGCTATTCTGTCAGCAGCCAAAGTACACCCCTTGATGGATTCGTAAAGTGCCGGCAGGATTCGCTTTTCGGTTTTCCCCTCAACAATGACCACTCTGTCGCTAAACAACCAGGCGCTGGCGTTGGCAAGATCAAATGCCGTATGTAGCTGAGTATCATTATCGGTGATACGTTTACGCAGCGCTTCGGCCATGCTGGGCATCACCATTGTCTGGCCCGTGGAGGGACACTTTCTGGCTATTCTCGTTTCGATAATGGATTTTCTATCAATCATCATCGGTGAATGGGTGACGAACACTACTTGATAGGCCCCCTCAGAAAGCTTGGTCAGCGCTGCTCGCAACTGCTCCACGGCCTGCGGGTGTAGAAACAGCTCAGGCTCTTCAATCAAAAGAAGGCGCCTTTGGCCCTCGTCACTTCCGTTCGACTTTATATCTGCGAGGTAGCGTATCAACGCCATCTGGATGCTTCGCTGCGCACCGTGACCGAGGCTGGAAAAATCGCGGATAGTGCCGCGCCCATCTTCACTCACCCGCACCGTGCCTTGCCGAAATACCGATGCAATTTCAGGAACGGGAATGTCAAGATGTATGTTTATTCCCGGAAAAAAATCCTGGAGCACGGAGGTTGCTTGAGAGTCAAAGTCATTCAATTGCGTAATTCTGGAAGGGCTTTCTGGCGCAAGGTATTGGCGCACATCATCCAGCAATCCTTGTAACCTGACACCGTGTTCCTTTTCAAGGGAACTAGTGAATTCAGCAAGCAGCTTGCCCAGAGTTGTACCGTTTTTCGATTTGGTTGCATCTTCTGCAGCGTCTTGCATTGCTCCAATGAATATCGGTTCAGGAAACAACACCTGTAACGCTTGAGAAATACCCGTCGGGTTTTGCTTCCAGGCAGCCGGATCGCCCTCAGCTAGCCCAGGTTCCCGGATCTCAAGTTTCACAGCTTTGCTAACACTGCCGCCGGGCTCTTTCTGCTCCCTGCGGATTCTCAAGGTGCTGTTTTCAATAAACGGTTGTAACTTGTTTCTATGCTGCGCTTCTAATTTATAAAGAAGTACATCATCAAGCCCTTCGATGGTTGCTTCTACTGAGGCCGGTTTACTGGCGTCATAGAAATCCCCAACTGCCAGAGCCGTCGGTGATATCAGCCATGCAATGGCTGACATAATATTGGATTTACCGGCATTGTTGTAACCAACGATGGGCGTGCAATTGCCTAATGCCAGCTCGATGTCTCTACACGATCGGTAGTTCTTTATGTGGATGCGGGAGAGGTGGTGCATTGTTATATCCTTTGTTTTAAATTTCCTTTGCACCCTTTCTAAATAAAACTCTTTCTTTTCAAAAACAAAACAATACCATTGACAACATTCTGAACCGTTTCTTCCTGACTTCGCTGGCTGCGTTTTCTATATACCCCCGAATGCTTGGCCAAAACAAAATCCTTGGAAATGGAGTGCATGAATCCATCAACTTCCGACTCAGCCACAGCAAAGCCATCGCCACTTATCTCAGACCATGCCGACAGTAAGTCATCTGCATCGCGTATCCTAAACACTCCTTGACAACCTTCATACCATGTTCTTCCGAAACACAAAACCGGCTTTCCTCTAGCAATACTTTCAATACCTATGGTTCCAGTAATGGTAACAACAGCCTCACTATTATCAATTAGGGCAAACGAACCGAGATCTAAGGAAACTGGAATTACTCGCTCGGAAAACTTCGAAAAGCTATCATAAAAAACTTTCGAACGACCTGCACTTGCAGACTCGAGAACGCCATAAAATTGAGAAGGATGCTCCTTAACTAAAACCTTCACGTCTGGTGGTAGCAATCTATCGAGCATTTCTATCACTAGTAACTGGTCAACAAAAACACCACCACTTGGTGATGTTGTTGCTTCAGGCTGGTAATGTAGCGCAAAAATTACATACTTATCATTCTTCAAATCTACGGCTCTAACTAACCTTTCGTATAAGTCTCTGTACCCTCTGGATACTTTAGACACCTTCATGTCTACAATTTTCTTTTCTAAATAATTAAACTTTGATGTGTAGGGCATTTCGCCATCTTTAACATAAAAACTAAATACGTCTCGAAAAAGCCTCTTGATCGGTCTAAAAACTTTAGGGCTTTTGGCAACTCTGAGGACTAGGCTATAAACTCTCTCAGTTAGACTTCTGCTAGCACGTTTCTGCTGATCTTTCATGTAGTCGAGTTCATAGTCTTCAGAGTTCCCCCGATATTCCTTGAGCTTATCTTCGACTAAACGTCGCTTCTCCTCCGCATACACATCATTTTCGAACAGACCTCGAACCTTATAATCATCTAGCGAGTCATTAATAATCGATGCATCACCAAATGGGGTCAGATCAAAGTATATGAATTCAATATTCTTTAAAACGCATGCTACGTAAAGGGCATAATCACTAACACGGTGGGGAACATCAGGGCTGATAAATATTCTCAGGTCTAATTCATCAATCACATCCATCCAACCTAGCACTAACTCTCGAAAATACCACTGCCGATGAGTAAAAGGGAAAGAGTCTGACAATGGATCAAATCTATCCATCATCTTCAAGGCAATCGATTCATAACTTGCCATTTTATCCAGTAAACTCTGGCCTAAGACATTGCTTCTTTTCGCCTTATAGCGCCCCCGACCTTTATAATTTTCGAACTCACTGTGAAAATAAACCTCATCACCTACCTGCGATAGAAACTGATCTTTAACCTTACGAAACTTTTCTTCGCCGTAATAAATAAAATACCTTGGATGAATTCCCGCTACAGATTTAAGCTTGGACATAATCAACATCCAAGTATCGCATTCACAACTCGACGACGTAGCCATTACTATGGCATTCTTAATTTCCAAAACCAAATCCTTTAATTAAATTCTCGAACTTGTCCAAGATCAGAACAGGCAACTTATAAAATTCCGAGCACCACTACGGTTCGTTAAATTCATTAACCGCCTGGACTACTGCTCTGGACTGACATTGGCTTAACGTCGGCCCCATCGGAAGACTCAAAACCGTTTGGTGAATATTTTCTGTCACCGGGTAGCGCTCAGAACAAAAAGTCTGATAAGCCTTTTGGTGATGAGGAGGCACCGGGTAATGAATCAATGTCTGCACACCCTTTTCTGCCAAATGATGTTGCAAAGCGTCACGACGACATGACCTCACAACAAACAAATGCCAAACGTGGCCTTCCCAGTTAGCTACGGTAGGCAACTGAATTGCAGGATTCTTAATGTGAGCTAGGTAATATTCAGCCACTACCCGCCGTTTTTCGATTTCGTTATCCAAATGGCGAAGCTTTACCCTCAGCATGGCAGCCTGAATCTCATCCAGTCGGCTGTTTACGCCCTGATAGAGGTTCTCGTATTTCTTGTGACTGCCGTAGTTACCCAATGCCCGGATGGTTTTGGCCAGCTCTTCGTCATCGGTGGTTACCGCACCCGCATCGCCCAGTGCGCCAAGGTTCTTGCCGGGGTAAAAGCTGAATCCGGCCGCGTGGCCCCAACTGCCGGCTTTGCGGCCTTCTATACTGGCCCCGTGTGCCTGGGCGGCATCTTCCAGCACCAACAGACCGTGTAGATCCGCCAATTGCATCAGCTCTGGCATTGGGGATATCTGGCCGTAGAGGTGAACTGCAACGATGGCTTTGGTGTTGGGGGTGATGGCCGCAGCGGTTTTTTCAGGGCACAGGTTAAAAGTAGCCTCGTCCGGCTCAACCAGTACAGGCTTTAAGCGGTTTTCCGTTATGGCCAGTATGCTGGCGATGTAGGTATTGGCCGGCACGATAACTTCGTCGCCCTCTTTCAGCTTGCCCATTTCTTTCCAGGCTCTGAGGGTGAGGGTGAGCGCGTCCAGGCCGTTGGCTACACCGATGCAGTTTTTGCTACCGCAGTACGCCGCGAACTCTTCTTCAAAGGCTTTTACTTCGGTGCCCTGGATGTACCAGCCGGAGTCAATTACGCGACTAGTAGCATCGATCAAATCTTTTCGGTATTTGGCGTTTATAGACGAAAGATCAAGAAACGGGATGGCCACTTCATAATTCCTAATTTGTAAAGAATCTAGTAACTATATTAGCTTTCAGCATTCAAGCATTGCTATAAAGACACATAAAAATCAGCTGCTGTTTGCAAAATCAATTGTGGGTTATAGGCTTTTAGTCTTTCTTCATTCATAAACCCACTAAGCACAGCGCAGGTATTGAGTCCGAGCGCCTGACCAACCTGAATATCCTTGCCAGTGTCACCGATAATCCAGTCGCCCGGGCCAAGGTTAGGCAAATTTGCAATCAACTCTTCCTTACTTCGCCTTTGCTCCGTCACCATGACACTGTCAAAATATCCAAGTAGACCTAGTCGGCTCAGCTGACCAACAACCAACGTTCGGTGCTGGCGAGCCGTACAAACGTGGATAATAGCGTCTTCACGCAGTTTATCCAGTGAGTCTTGAATACAGGGAATGAGCGTGTCGAGAGCCAGATAATCGGGCTCCTCGATTAAATACATCCAATTGGCCAAAAAATACTTTATAGCGACAGCATCATATCCGAACTCACTAGCCAATATGGTTTCATTTGAAACCTGATCTCGCTTCAATTCCCAATAGGACTCGAAGCTCAACTTTGACTCTGGAACCAACCGTTGAAATAACCGATATAGGCGTTGACGTGAATCGATGAGTGTTCCATCGAGATCAAATATCAGGTTTATCATGTTCACGAATAAAGGCTTGCAATATGACGGAACTCAGCCTTTAAACCGTCAACGAAATCACGCTCCTCAGGAAGTAGGTAACGCTTGAGTTTGGAATTGTCGAACACCAAGTCTCGTGTGCTAGCTGAAAACTCTCTTCGAATGATACCTGTACCTCCGCCTCCGATTTCAATCAGTTTCTTGAGTAAGTCGCGAATCGAAATTGATTTGCCGCCAACTACGTTGATAACACCCGGTTCTTCATCCAGTTCAACGGCCTGTAGGATTGCAGATACGACATCATCTATATAAATGAAACTTCTCAGCTCCGAGCCTTCGCCCCAAAGCTCTACGTCTTTACCGGCCACAATATTCTGAATGGCCCTAGGAAGGACTTTGGCGTATTTTTCTTCACCTGGCCCAAAAACGTGTCCTATTCGTAGGACTTGGCTCGCTATACCTCGGTCAGCCGCATTCAGACTTACCATTCGCTCGCAGTAGAGTTTAGAAAAACCATACAGTGAAGCCGGTACTGTGGTTGAGGTTTCGTCGATGGGCCCATTCACATCTGCATATACGTCTACGGTGCTTAGATAAACTATTTTCTTTAAGTTATTCCAAGGCAGAGATAACAATTTCTCCGTAAACGTTATGTTGCTGTTACAACCCGAGAATTGATTTGCATCAATTCCTTTTTTTGGAATAAAAGCTCCTGCGTGAATTAGAACCTCAGCACCTTCCACCAAAGTCAAATCTGCTGGCTTCAGACCAAAGTCAGGCGCGTCGTGATAGATTATGTGCTTTCCGTCAGCCGCGCACGAACTAAATGCTACAACATCGGCGCCATACGCTGAACGTGCAGCCTTTAGCACACGGCCCCCGATAAACCCGGAAGTACCTGTGATGATCGCTTTCATGGGAAGTTTATCTCCTGTCTAACGGCTTCCTCGGTCGTAAGACATGGCGCTACGTCCATTCCGCGCAGCCACAGCAGTCCACTGGGCAGCGGGTTGATTTTTTTATCAAGCTTTGGAAACTCATTATATAGAGCGATGTCTTTAAAAATTTCAGGTAAGTTCAGCCCCGCCTCTGTAAAAAACAAGACGGTAGTAAAAAAACGTGAAATATTAATCTCAGTTGGGTTTGGCACACCATTTTTGTCATAAGCCATATCAACCCCAAAGATGCCATGCGGTTTGCTGGAAACTGCCTTAATTGCAGCGATCGCGATTTCTGTAACCTCTTCATCCTCACAGGTTACACCAACCTTTGTCACACCAGTTACACCGGAGATACTGCGGTTTCCGTGGGTCCAACCCCGCCGTTCACGACTCTGAGCTACAACCAATTTCCCTTGGTGCCAGATTGACAACCAAGTAACTGTTTTTGACGTGAGCATGCTTGCAGCTACAAAATCCCCCCAGCCGGCATAGTGCTCTATCCAAGATTTGGCCAACGAGAAATCCGACGTCGGTATGGCGCCCTTACCTCCACCACCAATTGATGCAGATCGCAGCCAGATTTTGCCATCCTCATCTCCTAACTTGGCAAAGGCATCGCGCAGATCCTCTTCATTATTAATCATCATATTTTCAGGAACGGGCACACCCGATTCCCTGAACGCAAGATAAGATTTATATTTATGCACACACCTATCAATAACATCGTGTTCCGGCATAAAAATATTCGTACCAGTGGCTTTGATCTCTTCACGAATAAGAGATGCATGGTAAATCTCAAGATCATTCTGAAAATGAATCAGGTCCGGCTTTTCGGTCTCAAGAATCTGCAGAAGTCGTCGTTTGTACCCTTCAGCATTTGCATAAGGGACATATAACTTCTTGTGCGCCGAAGAAAGTGCGAGATCTGTCGGTTCCGCCCCCATACCAAGGACAGTTTCTTTTCTACGCCCGCGAAGTATGGAATTGATAACGCCTTCAGATGGAGCCCCACCCGCACCCGCAATAAGAATCTTAGACACTTTCAACCTCATTTAGAAAATTATCGTAGTCACGGATGTAATCAGCTTCATCATAATGTTCACTTGCTAGCACAAGCAGCACACAGTCTTTGCTGAAGTCGTGCATTTCCCGCCAGACCAGATCCTCAATCAGCAGGCCCTTGGTGGGGCAATCCAGCCAGACTTCTTCCCGGTTCGAACCATCATCCAGCACCATGCGGCATCTTCCGGCTACGCAGATAGCAACCTGCTTGAGGTTTTTGTGGGCGTGGTAACCGCGGCTTATGCCCTGTTCTGTGTGGTAGATGTAATACACACGCTTGATATCAAACGGGACGGCTTTGTCCATGCCGATTTCAACGGCTACCAGGCTACCCCGCTCGTCACCAAGGCTCTGGAAATCGATCCATTTCAGTAGGCTCATACCCTTTCACCTTCCTGCTCATACTTTTCTGCTTGGGCAAAGGAGATGGCCTGTTTGTCTTTCTGGGATACAAGCGGTTCTGCGCTGCTACCCATCGGCCAGTCTATCGAGAGGTCCTCATCTGCCCAGTGAATGGTGCGTTCATGTTCAGGAGCGTAGAAGTCCGTGCACTTGTACTGAAAATCCGCCGTTTCACTGGTTACCAGAAAGCCATGGGCAAATCCCGGTGGCACCCACAATATGCGGTTGTTCTCTTCCGAGAGGTATTCCCCTACCCACTGGCCAAAGGTGGGTGAGTTGGTACGCAGGTCTACGGCTACGTCGAACACTTCGCCACGGGTTACCCGCACCAGTTTGCCCTGGGGCTGTTTGATCTGGTAATGCAGGCCGCGCAGGGTGTTTTTCACCGAGCGGCTGTGGTTGTCCTGCACGAAGGTGGCGTCGATGCCAGCTTCACGAAAGGCTTTTTCGTTCCAGGTTTCCATGAAGAAGCCGCGCTCGTCCCCGAACACTTTGGGTTCAATGAGTTTTACGGCGGGAATCTTGGTTTCGATGATTTTCATAGAGTTGGCTTACTTAGCTGTTTTGACCAGTTTTTTTAGGTAGGCGCCGTAGCTGTTCTTTTTAAGGTTTTCCGCCTCCGCCAGCAGTTGTTCTTCACCAATGAAGCCCATGCGGTAGGCCACTTCTTCCAGACAAGCAATTTTCAAACCCTGGCGTTTTTCCAGGGTTTCTATAAACCCGCTGGCTTCGTGCAGGGAGTCGAAGGTGCCGGTGTCCAGCCAGGCGAAGCCGCGGCCCAACAGTTCTACGTTCAGATCGCCTCGTTCCAGGTAGGCCTGGTTGACGCTGGTGATTTCCAGCTCTCCCCGGTGGCTGGGTTCTACCTGTTTGGCGATGTTGACTACGTCGTTGTCGTAGAAGTAGAGGCCGGTTACTGCATAGTCGGATTTCGGGTTGGCCGGCTTTTCTTCGATGGAGATGGCGCGATGGCTTTCATCAAACTCTACTACACCGAAACGCTCCGGGTCGGTGACCTGGTAGCCGAATACGGTCGCGCCCTTTTCCCGCTTGGCGGCGGTTTGCAGCATGTTGCTGAGGCCCTGGCCGTAGTAGATATTGTCGCCGAGTACCAGGCATACGCTGTCGTTGCCGATGAAGTCTTCGCCGATGATGAAGGCCTGGGCGAGGCCATCAGGACTGGGTTGTTCGGCGTAGCTTAGGTTGATGCCCCATTGGCTACCGTCGCCTAGAAGGCGCTGGAAGCCTTGCTGGTCTTCGGGGGTGGTGATTACAAGGATATCCCGGATGCCCGCCAGCATGAGTACGGAGAGCGGGTAGTAGATCATGGGTTTGTCGTACACCGGGAGGAGCTGTTTGGAGATGCCTCGGGTGATTGGGTAGAGGCGGGTGCCGGAGCCGCCGGCGAGGATTATTCCTTTCACTTTTGCTTCCTTTGATTTTGGTGCAGAGGGGTCTGTCCTCGTAGGGACAGACCCCGTCGTAACATTTTTGCCACGAAATCCACTAAAGAACACGAAATAAAAAACAAAGATTTAAAGATTTTTTAGTGTTCTTTCGTGGGTTTAGTGGCAAATTTCTTCAAGATATTCATTGAGCGTCAGCGCCAGTTGGCTTTGCCAGTCTGGGAGCTGGATGTTTAGGGCTTGTTGCAGTTTGGTTACGTCCATCCTTGAGTTCAGCGGGCGTTTTGCCGGGGTTGGGTAGTCGCTGGTGGGGATGGGGTTTGCTTTTGTGTTGTTGCCGGCCAGGCGGAAGATTTCTTTGGCGAAGCCTTGCCAGCTGGTTTCGCCGGTTGGGGCCAGGTGGTAGAGGCCTGCTTCCAGTTGGCTGTAGATGGCCAGTGCGGTTACCTGGGCGATGAGCCTTGCCGGGGTGGGTGCACCGATCTGGTCTGCCACTATGTTGAGTTCGGGTTTGCTTTCGGCCAGGCGCAGCATGGTTTTCATGAAGTTGTTGCCGCGGGCACTGTAAACCCAGCTGGTGCGGAAGATGAGGTGGTCTGCTCCGCTTTGCTGGATGGCTTTGTCGCCTTCAAGTTTGGTTTGGCCGTATACGCTCAGGGGGCCTGTGGCGCTTGTTTCGTGCCACGGGGCTGTGCCGGTGCCGGGGTAGACGTAGTCGCTGCTGTAGTGGATCAGGCGAGCGTTGTTGGTCTTCGCGTATTCTGCAAGCTGTTTGGGTAAGCCGGCGTTGAGACGTTGGGCTTCGGCTTGCTGGGTTTCGGCGGCGTCTACGGCTGTCCAGGCGGCGGCATTTACGATCAGGTTTGGCTGGGTTTGGGCCAGGTAGTCGGCTACGGCTTGTTCGTTGGTTAGGTCGAGCTCTGCTCTGCCCGGGGCGGTTATTGGGCCCAGGGTGGAGAGGGTGCGGTGGAGTTCGAAGCCTACTTGGCCGGTTTTGCCTAGGAGTAAGATATTCATTTAAAGACCTTTTTTGCCACGAAATCCACTAAAGGACACGAAATAAAAAACAAAGAATAAAAGATTTTTTAGTGTTCTTTCGTGGATTTAGTGGCAAATCAATTGTTTGTTCCCAGGCGTTCGCGCTGATAGCTGCCATCCTGAACGCGCTGGCACCAGTCGAGGTTGTCGAGGTACCACTGGACGGTTTTGCGGATGCCGGTTTCGAAGGTTTCTTGTGGCACCCAGCCGAGTTCTTTCTGGATTTTGCTGGCGTCTATGGCGTAGCGCATGTCATGGCCGGGGCGGTCTTTTACGTTGGTGATCAGGTCCCGGTAGCTGCGCTCCTGCGGGCGGAGTTCCTGGAGGATGTCGCAGATGGTGTGCACGACTTCGATGTTCTGTTTTTCGTTGTGGCCGCCGATGTTGTAGGTTTCGCCGGGTTTGCCTTCGGTGACGACTTTGTAGAGGGCTCTTGCGTGGTCTTCAACATAGAGCCAGTCACGGATCTGGTCGCCTTTGCCGTAGACCGGGAGCGGTTTGCCTTCCAGGGCGTTGAGGATCATCAACGGGATGAGCTTTTCCGGGAAGTGGTAGGGGCCGTAGTTGTTACTGCAATTAGTGACCAGTACCGGCAGGCCGTAGGTGCGTTGCCAGGCGCGTACCAGGTGGTCTGAGCTGGCTTTGCTCGCACTGTATGGGCTGCTCGGGGCGTAGGCAGTTTGTTCTGTGAACAGGTGGTCTTCCGCGTCGGCTGCTTCACTCGGGTGCGGGAGGTCGCCGTAGACTTCGTCTGTGCTGATGTGATGGAAGCGGAAATTAGCTTTCTTTTCGGCTTCCATAGCCAACCAATACTGGCGGGTGGCTTCCAGCAAGGTGTAGGTGCCTACGATGTTCGTTTTGATGAAGTCTGCCGGGCCGTCTATGGAGCGGTCTACGTGGCTTTCGGCGGCCAGGTGCATGATTGCATCTGGCTGGTGTTGGGCCAGGACGCGGTCGACTTCAGCGCGGTTGCAGATGTCGACTTGTTCGAAGCTGTAGCGCTCGTTATCGCTGACCTCGGCCAGGCTTTCCAGGTTGCCGGCGTAGGTGAGTTTGTCGAGGTTGACCACTTCATCGTTGGTGTGGGTGATGATGTGGCGGATAACGGCGGAGCCTATGAAGCCGGCGCCGCCGGTGACTAAGAGTTTCATTTTGTTCTCTTCAACACGTGAAATAGATAACACATACGTTTAAATATGAACTATGAGGTCCTTGCTAACCGGGGTATTTGCTCTTACGTCCCGAAGAACCTCTTGCCCAATCACCCGATCCAAGTACTTCGGCGCCAACCCATACCCAGGCCGAACACTCCGAACACAATCCTCAGTAATCACATCACCCGCTTTCATGTCCTTCACAAAATACAACGAGCGCCGAAACTGAGCATTACCCTGCTCACTGGATTTCCGCCCGTAATCCACCTGCCCCAATGCCTTCCAGGCGGTTTTGCTGTCACGGCATAACGCGGTCAAGTCTGCCGGCTCCAGCGAGAAGCTGTCATCCGGGCCGCCGCCATTACGATCAAGAGTAAAGTGCTTTTCGATAATGGATGCGCCCAGCGCCACACTGGCAATCGCCGTGGTGTTGTCCAATGTGTGATCCGACAGGCCAGTGACCAGACCAAAACGCTCGATCATGTCACCAATGGTGCGCAGGTTGTAATCCTCTGCCGGGGCGGGGTAGCCGCTTACGCAATGGAGAATGGCCAGTTGTTTACAGCCACCTTCCCGGGCTGCGGTGATGGCTTCCTGAATTTCCTCAGCGTCTGCCATACCGGTGGAGATGATCATCGGCTTGCCGGTGGCCGCCACGTAGCGGATTAGCGGCAGGTCAACCGCTTCGAACGAGGCAATTTTGTAGGCCGGTGCGTTCAGGTCTTCGAGTAAGTCCACTGCGGTGGTGTCGAAGGGTGAGCTGAAAATGGGGATGCCGATTTTCTGGGCATGCTCAAACAGAGGTTTGTGCCATTCCCAGGGCGTATGAGCCCACTGATACAGTTCATAAAGCGTTTTTCCATCCCAGAGACCGCCCTTAATTTGAAAATCCGGCAGATCGGAATTTAAGGTAATGGTATCCGGCGTATAGGTTTGAATCTTGAGAGCATCAGCGCCAGCTTTCTTCGCTTCCTCGATGATTCGAAATGCTGTCTCTATATTTCCATTATGATTAGCAGACATTTCGGCAATCACATACGGAGCATATTGGCTACCAATTGGGCGACCGGAAATCGAAAACTCACTCATTATTCAGCTTCTCCACAATTACCTTGTATTTCTGCCCGTACAATTCGAACCAAGCAGGGTAACGATCAGGATCACACATTCTGATTAAATCAAACTGGTCTGCAAAGCTCTTGTTTGGGTCGACCTGGCTATCATCAGGCGTTCTTTTTCGATAGTACGTTGATTCGCTACCAGCACTTTGGTTATAGGGTACAATTCGCTCATACCCCTCGATTGCCTGGTTAATCAACTGAATTTCTGCAGAAAACAGAAGATCATTCACTTCATCCCAGAGCGCTGTTTTTTCAACGGGGATCCTCAGTTTCAGCCAAATGCGGCCCGTATCCACTTTGTCCTCGGCCTCGAGAAGACTCAGGGTTATCGATTCGTTCCCCTGGATCAATTCCCATATGTGCGGACTCCAACCTCGCCCCTTCGGCAGGTCGCTCGCGTGCAGAACCAGAGTGTGACGGTAATTTTTCCGATGCTCGGGCTTAATCAGCTCCGAACAGGAAACTAAAAACAGAAAATCTCCACTGGTTAACTCTGACCGGGAACGCACCAAGCGAACATCGTGGCGGAGGCTCGCTTCACTCGCCCAGGCATTCAAATAAGTATTTACTGGGTGAGTAGGATCAGAGCACAAGACTGTAATATTCAAGAGCATACTCCTGAGAGAACTGATACTACGCGCTCGACTCCGGCGCCGTCACATACCATTGCAGCTTGACGAGCCAAAAGAAGACACTCATTTTCTGATGCCATCATGGATTCGACCATCATAGGGAGATCTTCCCTAATTCGATCAACGTCGACCAACAAGCCCGCACCATTTTCAGATAGCGCTTCCCCAATCAACCGTTGATTTTCTGCAAGTACAACGGTTATCGCGGGCAAGCCAAGACAACACCGTTCCCATGAGGTACTTCCGGCCGCCCCAATAGACAAGTCCGCCAAGCACATCCGCTCGGCCATATCGGTTACATTCACACTCACCGTTGCCTTAAACGGCAAGCCGGTAGCCTGCTGCCGGACTTCATCCAGATAAGGTGCCGCGGCCCCCATAATGATGTCCAGCTCTGTACTCGCCGGCAGCACTGATTCCGAGAGCGCTTCAAGCACCTGGCCCGTCACGTTGGTACGGTCGACGCCACCCAATGAAATCAGAATACGCTTCAGTTCCGGGTGCTGCCGCCGTTTCAGGCTTTGCTCCCGAAGGTTCGCAAATTCAGGGCGCAACAAGGCATAACCCGGGCCGATCAGTCGCTGACAATCCACGAGCAGAAGCCCATCATAATCCGACTCTACCCGGCCCAGATTCTGATCCAGCAACAGCGCACACTCATGGCAGCGGTTCGCCAGATCGTCAATGACCATAATGCTGCCGACCACGTTGGCCAGAATTCGCTCCCATTCTGCGTCCAGCGCGTAGTGATCAACCACCAGCCAATCTGGTTGCCAGGGTGTCAGGGCATCAAGTGTTTGGCGGGCATCTTCTTGCCAGGGCACACCCAGCCATCGTGCGTAGTTGTCAGAGTTTCGGTCGTTCGCTTCCACCTCATTGTCACTGGGTGCGGGCAACAGGGTGAAACCGTAGCCTTTGCTCGTAATCAGATCACCTAAATGGCCTTCATGTTCACGACAAACAAACCGGCATTCGTGGCCCTGGCGAGTAAGCTCATCGGCCAGTGTCAGGCAGCGCATCACGTGGCCGGTGCCGATCTGTACGGAGGCATCTGCGCGAAACGCAACTCTCACTGCGAACCACCTTCTGCCTGCATCGCCCGGAACAACCATTCGGCCCGGCTCCAGTCTTCCGGGGTATCAATGTCCTGAACCCGGTGGCGTGGTAGCTTAACGGGTACCGAGTCCTCGCCGAAAATGGCCCGCTCTTCACACCAGGCCTCAGCAGTACCCCAATAGAACTGGCCGGCATCGTGCCAGGCTTCTTCCAGGTCTTGAGAGCGGGTCTGAAAATGCTCTGGGTTGAACATAGCCACACGGCCGTTTTCGGTAATCCGGATAGCGCGCTGAATCGGGAACGCATAACTGGTTACGGAGAATGCATAGCTGCTGCCCGAATCCTGGATGAGCTGCAGTCCCTGCTTGAGGTCTGCCGCCGAGACAAAGGGCGCGGTAGCGTAGAGACAACAGGCGTACTCCACCGGAGAGTCATTCTGATTCAGCCACTCCACGGCGTGGCGGATCACCGGCAAAGTGCCGGTGAAATCATCCGATAACTCGGCAGGTCGCATGAACGGCACCGTGGCTCCCCATTCGCTGGCGACTTTGGCAATTTCAACGTCATCGGTGGAGACGATGATCTGATCAAAGCAGCCGCTGGCCTTGGCCGCTTCAATCGACCAGGCAATCATGGGTTTGCCACAGAAGTCTTTGACGTTCTTGCGGGGGATGCGTTTGCTGCCGCCACGAGCGGGGATAATGGCCACTCGTGACATTTACTGCCCGCTCCCGGCCAAGGCGGCGGCCAGCGACGCCACTACCTCATCCTGCTGCTCATCGGTCAGCCCCTGAAACATCGGCAAGCTGATCGCTTCACGGTAATACGCCATCGCCTCCGGGAAGTCCTCGGCGGCGAATCCCATAGCCTGGTAATAGGGCTGGGTATGCACCGGGATGTAGTGCAGGTTCACGCCAATGCCCTGCTCCCGCAGGGATTCAAACACCTGCCGGTGATTTTTGCTGATATTGTCCAGCTGCAGGCGAATCACGTACAGGTGCAGGCCGGAATAGCTGTCTGGGTGCTGCGAGGGTGTGGTCACGGGCAAATCGGCCAACAGCTGGTCATAACGTTTCGCCAGTTCGTGACGGCGAGCGACGAAAGCGTCCAGTCGGTCCATCTGGCTGACACCCATTGCGCCCTGCAGTTCCGTCATGCGGTAATTGAACCCCAGATCCACCTGCTGGTAATACCATGGGCCATCCGGCTCGCGGGTCATCAGGTTCTGATCCCGGGTAACACCGTGGCTGCGCAGCAGGTTCATTCGGCTGGCCAGCTCATCGCTGTTGGTCAGGGCCATGCCGCCTTCGGCGGTGGTGACGATTTTCACCGGGTGGAAGCTGAACACGGTAATGTCGCTGTATCGGCCGTTACCGATAAACTCGCCCCGGTACTTACCGCCGATGGCGTGGGAAGCATCTTCAATAATGCGGAATCCGTATTGCTGGCCCAACTTGTGGAGGGCCGCCATATCGCAGGGCTGGCCACACAGGTGAACGGCTACCAGTACTTTTGGCAGGCGATCTTCCTGTTTCGCCTTTTCCAGCTTCTCGGCCAGTTTTTTCGGGCACAGGTTGTAACTTTGTGGGTCAATATCCACAAAATCCACTTTTGCGCCGCAATACAATCCGCAGTTGGCAGAGGCCACAAAGGTGATGGGCGTGGTCCATAACCAGTCGCCCTCGCCCAGGCCAAGAGCAAGGCACGCAATGTGCAGCGCCGAGGTGGCACTGTTAACCGCCAGCGCGTGCCTGGCACCCACATGGTTAGCCACCTTGGCCTCAAACTCAGGGACTTTGGGGCCCTGAGTGAGGAAGTCCGACTGCAGCACCTCAAGCACTGCATCAATATCCGCCTGGCTGATGTCCTGCTTGCCGTAGGGAATCATGGTCAAATTTTACCGATTTCGTTGTAATGCCGGTCGATCCAGGCCTGGAGCTCTTCGTCCGTCATCCACTCAGCGTTGTTGTCACTGGCGTAGACAAAGCCTTCCGGTACTTTCTTGCCGTCTTTGATCCGGTTTTCGCAGGTGCCCCAGTTGTTGATGTTGGGCAGGATCTTGAAGTGCTCCGGGTACTCGTAAGTGAAGTAGGAGTCTTCCGCGCCGATCATCTGCTCGTGCAGCTTCTCGCCCGGGCGAATGCCCACCACTTCCTGCTTGGCCTCTGGCGCGACCACGCGGGCCAGGTCGGTCATCTTCATGGACGGAATCTTCTTCACATAGATCTCGCCACCCACCATGTCTTCAAAGGCGTGCCAAACCAGCTCGACACCCTGCTCCAGGCTGATCATAAAACGGGTCATGCGCGGGTCGGTAATCGGTAAGACGCCTTTGTCTTTGATGGACATGAAGAACGGAATAACGGAGCCACGGGAGCCCATTACGTTGCCATATCGAACCACGGAGAACTTGGTCTCGTGTCCACCAGAGTATGAGTTGCCGGCAACGAAAAGCTTATCTGAGGCGAGTTTAGTAGCACCGTAAAGGTTAATAGGGCTGCTGGCCTTGTCCGTAGACAGCGCCACCACGCCTTTGATCCCCTTGTCGATGGCGGCATCGATCAGGTTCATGGCGCCGTGAATGTTGGTTTTTACACACTCGAACGGGTTGTACTCAGCAGTTGGAACGATCTTGGTCGCAGCAGCGTGGACCACGTAGTCAACACCATCCAGGGCACGGTACAGACGCTCTTTATCGCGCACATCGCCAATAAAAAAGCGCAGGCGGTCGTCACCCTGGTAGAGCTTGGCCATTTCCCATTGCTTCATCTCGTCACGGGAGAAGACGATGATTTTCTTGGGGTTGTACTTTTCCAGCGTCATTGGGATGAATTTATGGCCGAAGGAGCCGGTGCCGCCGGTTACTAGGATGGTGGAGTCAGAAAGCATTATTCATTTCCCTCTTTTAACATTCGAAACTATTAAACTACGCACGCCATTGAACAGGAGCTCAGACTCCAGAATTCGATACTCTGGATCTTCGTAAAAGCTCATAAAATAGCGCTCGTTACTTGGATTAATACTAAGGAAAAGACAGTTTTTACTAATATTTTCGAAAACCCAATCCTTGATTTCTCCAATCCCCCAAGAGCGCTTAGAGCACTCAATTTCAAAATCAGAATAATCAGCGAGGCTCGCATAATCCCAAACCCCGGGAATCCCCCTAAACCAAGGATTTCCAAAAATTACCGCAGGAATACCAAGAAGAGCCGATTCAAACGCTGCAGTCCCTGTAATTGTTGCTGTAAGCGCAGCACTCTCTATTAACTCCTTAGAATTAACACTCGAGTCTACGATTCGTACTCCGTCTATATTACCTAATAAATTGTAAAATTCAGAACTCCTACCCTTGTAGCCCTGAAGCGCACTTGTAAACTGAGAGTAGTGCTCCTTTACTACTATATCTATCTTATTAGGCAACCAGGACCTTAGCGCTAGAATTGTTGATAGCTGGTCGTGAAAATCCAGCCCATCTGGATTCGTCGTGCGCTCTGGCTCATAGTGAAGCGGAAAGTATGCATAGGAACTTTTTGGAACAGACTTTAAATCTGTTGAAGCCTCCATATTAAAGCGGAGATTTCTTAGATTTCGTTTAATCATTACGCGCTTTATAGCTGGCTCCAGAAAATCAAGCCGAGTACCATCCAATAAGCCACGATCCACTTTAATGGGATTTCTGATCAACCGTGAGGCCATCTCTCTCAGCAAAGAATAAATTGCCTTCATCTTGAATAAAAGCGTAGAGCTCTTCTCATCCTGATTTCTTTGGCGCTTGATATACTCAGGCTCAATATCAGAATTCAAACCTGAAAAACGATCAAAAACCTGCTCGCACCTATCGAGAATCTTTTGCTTGAGATTGGGGTTGATAGCCGATTCGAGGTTAAGAAACTGACCATCAACATTTTCCCGGATGCATGAAAGAGGAGCGATACTCCACGAGACAAATGAAAACACCTTGATCCCGGAAGCCTTGGCAACCTCATACAGCACATATTGAAAAGGCGAATGAGGTGACTCGGCCATTAGAAGAAAATCTGGACGATATCTATTTATCAATTCTAACGAGAACAGCACAAAATTCTTGAAAAATATATCTCTATCAATATTTCGATATGCCCCATATGGATCATGACGATCCATCATTTTTATTGCTTTCTCCCTAACAGTAGACGTAGTTATGAACTGAAAGACCCGAAAGTCTCGAGCATCCAAACTTAGCTTAAACTGAACAATCTTCGTATGAACTTCTTTAAAATCAACGACTAAACCATCCTTAACCAAGATCTCTGCCTGGTCATCTAGGCTTGGATCCCCAGCCCATACTATCGGTTGTGCAACACCAGATTCGTGAAGTGACCTTGCCAAGTCTACCCAGACCTGCCGGCCGGTAGGAAAATAAATATACTTAAGCACCAATAAGACCTTTTATGAAAGTTAAGAGCTAAGAGACATCTTGCGAAAAAGGCAGCTTTTATCAATCAACTCGTCGTAACTACCGCTACTCACTACTCTACCGCTCTCCAAAACATAGATCTGGTTGCATTTCCGGACTGTCGCCAGACGGTGTGCAATCATAATGATGGTTTTCTTTCCGGAGAAATCATGGATGGCGTCCATGATGAGTTTTTCTGTAATGCCATCCAGCGCACTGGTGGCCTCGTCCAGAATAAGAACATCTGCATCGTGGTAAAGTGCCCGGGCAATGCCAATACGCTGGCGCTGGCCACCTGAGAGCTGAACACCTCGCTCCCCGACTCTGGTATTCAAACCCTCTGGCAGTTCTGCCAATAGTTCGTCCAGATGGGCCATGGTCGCTGCTCGTTGTACTTTCTCTTCATCCACCAACTCGGGGGGCAAGCCGAAGGCTATGTTCTCGCGGATACTGCTGTCGGCCAGGAAGATGGATTGCGGTACGAATCCCAGGGAATTCTGCCAGGCGCGGAGCTGCTGTTTCGTGATCGGTTCGCCGTCGATCAGTAACTCACCGTTTTCCGGCTGGATGAGGCCAAGCAAGATATCTATAGCTGTCGACTTTCCTGAGCCAGAGGCCCCTACAAGGCCGATAACTTGGTTGACGCCTATGTTGATCGTTAAATCCCGAAGCGCAGGTTCTGCTTTACCGGGGTAGGTGAACTGTACGTTTTTGAGTTCGATAGACTCGCGAGGGGTTAAATGCTCGCCAGAGTTCTCACTGGGGGCAAGCTGAAGGGTGGCTGTTGCGCTGGCTCTCAGGTCATCACGAAGCCCTTCGAAGGCTGTCAGGTTACCCCGTATGCCAGAAATGCTGCTGTATATTTGCTGAAAGGCCGGCAGTAACTTGAAGCCTGCCAGGGCATAGACGGAGAGCAATGGCAGTATGGTGCCCAGATTGCCATCGTGCGCGGCGAGCAGGTACAGAATCAGGAAGATTACGCTGCCAAAGGCCACTAGCTCCATGACGAAGCGGGGTACCTGGCTCATTACCTGGTTTTTGCCTTGGGCATCGGCAAAGCAGATGCTGGCTTGATCAAACCGGTCCGTGAAAACCTGCTGCCTACCAAGCAGGAGTGCATCCTTAATGCCGCCGAACCCTTCCCCCATTAACTTGAAGCGCATACGCTGGGCAGAAGTGATGGTGCCGCCGTTTCTGATCAGGCGTTGGCGCACGATTCTGTACATGGCCATATAGGCTACTGCGAAGATGACTAATCCGGTGATAGCCACTGCCGGGTTGAAGATAAAGATTGCTACGGCCATGAGTGCGGCCATCACGATGCGGGCGTTCATCTGCATTAACGGGTTGATGATGCCGTTAGTAATTCGCCCGCATTCCTGTGCAATCTGGTTGGTGAGTTGGCTGCTGCTACCACTGGCGTGGAAAAGCCAGGGTTGGTGCATGTAATGGCTGTACAGGCGGCTGCTGAGCTCTGCGCCCACCCTTGCGCCGTACATGGAGAGGCGCCAGATGGTGAACATGGAGATGAGTGCGGCCACTGTGAGGGCCACCAGAACGACGATGCCTGTCCAGAACAGGAATGTGCGGGGGTCTTCTAAGCCGCTCATGCGGTAAATGTCGCCTACTATGCCGTCGCTCTGGAGCTGGCTCATGTCGCCTACCAGAGCCATGAAGGGGCCGATGGAGAGTACGCTGCCCAGCTCCGCGAAGGCCATGAGGACGACCAGGAATTGGAGGCGGCGGAGCTTTTTGCGCTGCTCGTTGGTTAGGAGGGAGTAGAGTTCTTTTAGCTGGGTGAACATTAATGGGTGCTTTTTTGGTGATTGGCGCTGGATTGGTGATTGTCGCTGGCTTTGGTGGGGGTCTGACCTCGTAGGGTCAGACCCCTTTGTAGCCTGGTTGGCTTGGTGTTTTTGGTGATTGGCGCTGGATTTGGTTGGGGTCTGACCTCGTAGGGTCAGACCCCCTTGTAGCCTGTCTACTCCGATTTGTAGGAGTAGTTGTAGTAGCCGTAATAGCCGTAGCTGGTCGCGGCTTTCTTTTCCATGGCATTCAGGATGGTGCCTTTTAGGGTGACACCACCGGTAGCCAGGCGGTTTTCGGCTATCTGGATTTCTTTGGGGGTGTTTTGCCCGAAGCGCACGACCATCAGTGTGGTGCCGCACTGTTTGCCGATGATGGCGGCGTCTGTTACGGCCAGGATCGGCGGGGTGTCTATGATCACCAGGTCAAAGTGTTCGCTCAGGTAATCCAGGAATTCGGTGAATCTGGCCTGCATGAGCAATTCCGAGGGGTTAGGCGGGGCACTGCCTCGGCTTACCCAGCTCAGGCCATCTACTTCGGATGTTTTCACGGCTTGTGCGAATTCCAGTTTGCCGGAGAGCACTTCTGAAAGGCCGTTGTGGGAATCCTGTTTGAAGGCTTCGTGTACGTGGCCTTTGCGCATGTCGCCGTCGACGACCACCACCTTCTGGCCGGCCTGGGCGCAGATGGCGGCCAGGTTACTGGCCATGAAGCTTTTGCCAATGGCAGGACTGGGGCCGGTGATGACCAGGCGGTTGTTGCTGCCTTCCATCATGGCGAAGTGCAGGGAGGTACGCAGGCCGCGGATGGCTTCTATGGACAGGTCGGCCGGGTTGCGCACCGCCAGCAGGCCGCCTTTGGGTTTACCTTTGCTCTTGCCGGCTTTCTTGCCTCTGGCGCTGCGGCGGTTTTCTTCTTCAGACAGTGGCACGGTGGCGTAGACCGGCAGGTCCAGCTCTTCCAGCTGT
>TARA_R100000049_G_C1957668_1_pt1 | contig 36683 bp, 29 predicted proteins | sample TARA_R100000049 | Tara Oceans TARA_R100000049 (sample SAMEA2619992) | marine metagenome | biome: marine biome (ENVO:00000447); feature: mesopelagic zone (ENVO:00000213) & marine oxygen minimum zone (ENVO:01000065); material: "saline water (ENVO:00002010), including plankton... | reverse complement strand
AAACAATGATGTTTCCGCCCTTCTCAGTTTGATTGCATTGCGCAACTATAGATAGATCAGAACAGGAAGCGAACCCGAAGCGTACCGTCGATGGCTTCGAGTTCCTTGCGGATGCCAAGCCCCGGCTGGATTTCCTCGTCGACTTCGACAACCACGTAACCCACGCCGCCTTCGGAACGCAGATACTGACCGCTGATATTCATGCCACGCGTTGCAAACACGTCGTTGATTTTCGACAGAACGCCCGGAACGTTGCGATGAATATGCATGAAGCGGGTGTGCTTGCGATCCTTGACCGGCAGCGAAACTTCCGGGAAGTTGACCGCACCCAGCGTCGACCCGTTATCGGAATAGGTGATCAGCTTGTCGGCAACTTCGACACCGATATTTTCCTGTGCTTCCTGGGTGGAACCACCGATATGCGGGGTCAGGATCACGTTCGGCATACCGCGAAGCGGGCTCTGGAATTCCTCGTCCTTGCCCGCAGGCTCGACCGGGAACACGTCAAGGGCTGCACCGGCCAGATGGCCGCGTTCCAAGGCCGCAGCAAGGTCTTCGATCACGATGACATTGCCACGTGCCGCGTTGATCAGGTGCGCCCCCGGCTTCATCTTGGCGATTTCGGTCGCGGTGATCATGTTTTTGGTCTGTTCGTTGGCCGGAACATGCAACGAAACGACATCAGATTTCGCCAGCAATTCATCCATCGAACTGCACGAGGTTGCGTTACCCATCGCAAGCTTGTTGATCACATCATAATAAATGACGTTCATGCCAAGCGATTCCGCCAGAACCGACAGCTGCGATCCGATATGACCATAGCCGATGATGCCCAAAGTCTTGCCGCGCGCCTCGTACGAGCCCTTGGCATTTTTAAGCCAGCCACCAGCATGGGCAGCCTTGTCACGCTGCGGGATACCGCGCATCAGCATGATGATCTGGCCCAGAACCAGTTCGGCGACCGAACGTGTATTGGAATAGGGCGCATTGAAGACCGGAATACCGCGCATCGCAGCGGCTTTCAGATCAACCTGATTGGTGCCGATACAGAAACAACCGATAGAGGTCAGCTTGGGTGCAGCGTCGATGACTTCTTCGGTCAGTTTGGTGCGGGAACGGATGCCCAGAAAATGCGCTTCGGAGACGACGGATTTCAGTTCATCCGCATCCAGAGCAGCAGGGTAGTGGTCGACATTTGAGTAGCCGGCCTCTTTGAACATCTTTACAGCGTTTTCATGGATACCTTCGAGCAGGACGATCTTGATCTTGTCCTTCTCCAACGAAAGCTTGCTGTTCACGGCGCACCATCCTTTTCTTTGCGAGGGCGACACGGGCATTTCCCGAGCCGTAGGGCCGTAACGTTACGCGCCCTTGGCCCAATGAAATAGGGCCTAAGGCAACGTCCGTCAAAGGCTTTCCCTTGCGCAAACATGCAATGCGCCTATCTTCTGAACGCATATACCGGCTATTGCGTATAGAATGCAGGCCCGAACGGCGACCAAGGATTGAACACAGGGGACCCCATCTTGCCTGCTGAGATAAGAACCGTTACCGATATCCATGAAATCGGCGAAACCGACTGGGACAAATGCGCAGGCACGGCCAACCCGTTTGTCAGCTTTGCCTTTCTTTCCGCAATGGAAGATAGCGGCTCGGCCAATGCCGATACCGGTTGGCAACCGTTTCATCTGGTGGTTACCGATGATGACGATACGGTTGCCGGGATTGTGCCGCTTTATGTCAAATCGCATTCCTATGGCGAATATGTCTTCGACTGGAGCTGGGCGGAAGCCTATGAGCGGGCGGGTGGACGGTATTATCCGAAATTACAGGCCGCCGTACCCTTTTCACCGGTTCCGGGCCCACGGCTTCTGATACGGTCCGATCATCCGGACACCGACCGCGTTCGCACACTTCTGATTGGTGCGCTTTGTGCCCTGCCCGAACGGCTTGGCATTGCCAGCCTGCATGTAACGTTTTGCAGTGGCGATGAAAGCCGGGCGATGGAAGATGCCGGATTTCTTCCGCGAACCGGCATTCAATATCACTGGTACAATCGTGGTTACGACAGTTTTGACGATTTCCTTGGCGCGCTGAATTCGCGCAAACGCAAAAATCTGCGCAAGGAACGCAAACAGGTGCGCGATGCGGGATACAGCTTTGAAGTTCTATCGGGTGATGACCTTAAAGCCGCCCATTGGGACCGGTTTTATGCCTTTTATCACGACACATCGGATCGCAAATGGGGCCAGGCCTATTTAACGCGGGAGTTTTTTGATCTTCTGCATGAACGGGTCCGGGACCGGACCGTTTTGGTAGCTGCCTTTCGTGACGGCGACATGGTTGCCGGGGCGCTCAACCTGATCGGCACGGAAACCTTATACGGACGCAACTGGGGCACGGTTGACCGGACCCCGCTTTTGCATTTCGAGACCTGTTACTATCAGGCGATCGATATCGCGATTGAACGCGGCCTTAAAACGGTTGAGGCCGGGGCACAGGGTGAGCATAAAATCCAGCGTGGCTATGAACCGGTTCTGACCCATTCGGCACATCTGATTGTCGATGCCGGTTTACGCAATGCCGTGGCCCGTTTTCTGGATCAGGAACGCCATCATATTGCGCAAGACCGCGAATTTATCGTCGCCGAACACAGCCCGTTCAAACAGGAATGAACCGGCAGCTCCGACAAGCAAAAAGGAGCACGATGCATCAGCATCGCGCCCCTTCCTGACTGCCCAACCAACTCGTTATTTTTAGACGGCTCTGACGTCGTTCAGGAAGCCATTTACATGGCTTCTCAGTTCATCATTGGCGGCCGCAAGACGGCCGACACAGTCAAGCTGACCATTCGAAAGATCGCCGCTTTCGGTTGTGGCCAGGGCAACACTTTTCACCGCATTTGAAATCGCGACGTTGCCATTGGCAGCCCCTTCGACACTGCGTGAAATTTCTTCGGTTGCAGCGCCCTGCTCTTCCACCGCACTGGCAACAACCGACATCAGTTCATCAATTTGATGAATGGTTTCGGCAAAGCCGCGAACGGCTTCGGCGGCGGCACCGGTTTCACCCTGCATTTCGGTAATTTTCGCAGTGATCTGTTCGGTTGCCTTCACCGTCTGGGCAGCAAGGTTTTTGACTTCCCCCGCCACCACTGCAAAGCCCTTGCCTGCATCGCCGGCACGTGCGGATTCAATTGTCGCGTTAAGTGCCAGCAGGTTTGTCTGATCGGCAATGTCGCTGATCAGGCTGACAACTTCACCAACACTTTGTGCCGCTTCGTTCAGCATTTCGACACGCTGATTGGTGCGTTCGGTTTCCGCAACGGCATGCTGGGTGATTTCGGTAACACGTGCGATCTGCGATGCGATTTCAGAAATCGACGCGGAAAGCTGCGCGGTTGCCGATGCAACGGTTTCGATGTCTCCCGATGATTCTTCGGCCTGCTCTGCCACACTTTTCGCATCCTGATTGGCGCGAACCGAATGTGACGAAAGCGTTTCCGATGCACTGCGGACTTCGTCAAGCGCAACATTAACCGCCGAAAGAACTTCCTGGATTTTATGATCGAAACCGGCAGTCAGCGTGCCCATGCGCTTGCTGCGTTCGATCTGGCGTTCGGCTTCAATCCGTTCCTGTTCGGCCATCCGGGCACGTTCACGGGCGTTTTCACGGAACACTTCAAGCGATTTGGCCATCGCCCCCACTTCGTCGGCGCGCTTCATATCAAGGATTTCGATATCAAGGTTGCCAGATGCCAGGCTTCCCATCGCATCCGTCATCTTGCGGATTGGTGTCGCAATAAGGCGCGACAACGTGCCACCAAACAATGCCGCCATGGCGATCAGCAAAACAACACCAATGCCCAGTGTGGTCTGAAACAGCATCATGGCCCGTTCGACACGGTTTTCGACATCCAGGTTCATCTGGTCGATATTTTCTGCCAGTTCCAGGGCAATCTTCGATACGCTGTCGGACAGTTCGCGCGGTTCGCCGGAAGCTTCAATCGCACGCGCATGGTTGACGGTCAGATAATGACGCATCAGTTTCGCCTGCTCGCTGGCGATCTCTTCCCAGCGATCAATTGCGCTGTCCATCTGTTCGATAAGATCGGCAATTGTCGGGTTAATCGTCGCGTAGGCTTTCAGAACATCGGTGCGGGTATCGATTTCAGCCAGCGATTCCTGATAACTTTCAAGTCCGGTCCGGTCACCGGTTGTCAGGAAATAAACCAGTTCCTGACGCGCCATCAGATAAGAGCGGTCCAGGTTGCGATAGTCGCGTTCGAAATCAGAAAGATAATCACGTTGATCATTGGCAGACTTGACCTGGAAAGTCGCAAACATCCCGGCCCCCGCAACCATCAGGATGACCACAATCATCACAGCAAAGCAGGTCGTCAGCTTGGCTGGTATGGAAAGGTTTTTGAAGAAGTTCATTGTCCGTCTCCCTTACAACTGCTGACGACGCGCGAGTTCATTAAGATTGACCTCGATCGTGACGGCACCGATTGGTGCCCCTTGCTGATCGCTCATGGTCATATTGAGCTGCGAACGCCAGGTGTCGGATTCTTCGTTATATTCAGCTTCATCAATGAAGACGGCGTTGGCTCCGTTGGGGAAGGTGTTTTTGAACTTGGCCTCGTCCCCCTGCCAGAAATCGGAAGTGATCGAGCTTTGCCCGACATTGAGGCCGACAGCGTCCATGACAAATATTTCGGCAAACAATCCGCCGGAACGCGCCTGGATCTGCGTCAGATAACTGGAAAGAGGATTGGTCAGAATGGCTGCGACCAGCGGCTGGTCCTCGGCTTCGCGTTCCGCCACCCATTGTTTGTCGGCAGCATCGATCTGATCCTGCGTCATACCTTTGCGCAACCGGTTCTGCGACGAGATTGAAAGTTCGACCACCGGATTTGCAAGCCATTCCCGAACATCACGGATCGTGTCATCCGTAATCAACTGGTCCGGTGCCCCGGGCAAATCTGACTTGGCATTGGCGGCAGTGACACCAAACGAAGTGCCAATCATCAGACCCGTCACCAGAACAAGGTGTTTTGTTATCTTCATAACCCTTCCTACCCCTCCGTATGCAAATACTATCCCTTGGTATAGATTATACAGAGAAAAATCTGTTCATCAACTACTTTTAGACGCAGGAAAATATATACAAACACGCATACATTATCCGATATCCCCATATGGGGATGCCAGTTAAGCCATTGGAGGGCTGGATGATAAGAAAAGGGGGACAAAAGAAAAAAGCGGCGGAAAAACCGCCGCTGAGTTTGGTTGGGACACGAGCAAACTGCAGAAGATTACGTTGTTCCAGGCGCAAGATGCGCCCCTGCAAAGAACAACTGTCCGATCACACATATGCATAGGGTGTGCCAGTTTTTGGCATCATCTTAAAATCGCAGAATTTGGCCGATTATTGATTGAAAAAACTCTGATAAGACAACTACTTCAAAATTAATTCGCAATTTGCGACAGAAATATTTGCAAAATGCGATAACCATTCTTTGCATTTTGCAAAACGCAATTTAAGTCAAATGACAGCAGGATTGATCTGCAGATCAACCGGCGTTGCGGCGTGCCGGCTTACGCTTTTTCCGATTTCCGAAATTCAGCAAAGCAGGAGCGTTTTCAATGATTTCCTGAAGAATTTCCTTGGCAATCTCAAGGTCATCCTTGGCACCTTCATCAAGGTGGCTGATATATCGCGGATTGGAAATCATGCGCTCTGCCTCATAAAGCGTGCGAAGCTCGCTTTGAAACATCTCGCGCGCACCAAGCGGCAGAACCGGCTTGGCACTCATCACAAAGAAGAATTTCAGGCTGGTTTTGATCACGATGCGCAGCATCAGAATCTGCAATTTATGGAATTGCTCTTCAAGCTCGTCCTTTTTCGGATGCTTTTCAAGCTTTGCAAGGCGGTCGGTGATCACCAGCGAAAGCGCCTTGAAATTATCGACTTCCTCGCGGAAAGGCCGGTAACCTGTCACTTCCGTTGTATCGACCGTCTTCTCGATCACATCTGCCAAAGCCACAAGCCTGCGCGCCTGCGATTCAAGTTTGGACAGAAACTTCTCGACCTCATCACGGTATTTTCGCTGTGTCGCCTGGTTCATTGTTTTTATATGCCACCAAAAGCAATTGCCCGAAACAACTGTTCCGGGCAATCACAATAACGCGCCAAAACTTAATGACAAGGTAATCGATCACAGGGCAATCAGTTTGCCATTTCCGGATCTTTTTCCTTTTTCGACCCGCCACCATTTTCTTCCGGATAACGGAAGATAACGGCATCGTCTTCGATATCGACCAGAACGGCCCCGCCCTTTTCGAGTTTGCCAAACAGCAATTCCTCGGCCAGCGGCTTTTTGACGTGTTCCTGAATGACACGCCCCAATGGACGCGCCCCAAAGGCCGCATCATAGCCCCGTTCGCCCAGCCAGGTCCGCGCTGCTTCGGTCAGTTCGATCGAAACATTGCGATCTGCAAGCTGGACTTCAAGCTGCAGTATGAACTTGTCCACCACCATCTTAACGACCTCCGGCTTGAGGTTTTCAAACGGAATGACCGCGTCCAGACGATTACGGAATTCTGGCGAGAAAGTTCGCTTGATCGCCTCTGCATCCTCGCCGGTACGCATTTCACGTTTGAAACCGATGGGCGGCTTTGCCATATCCGATGCGCCCGCGTTGGTCGTCATCACCAGCACAATATTACGGAAATCAACGGTCTTGCCGTTATTATCCGTAAGCTTGCCGTGGTCCATCACCTGCAAAAGAATATTGAACAGGTCCGGATGGGCTTTCTCGATCTCGTCAAGCAGGACAACCGCATGCGGATGCTGATCGACGGAATCGGTCAGAAGCCCTCCCTGATCGAAACCGACATAGCCGGGCGGCGCACCAATCAGGCGAGAAACGCTGTGGCGTTCCATATATTCCGACATGTCGAACCGTATGAATTCGATCCCCATGACATGCGCCAGCTGCTTGGTCACCTCGGTCTTACCAACACCTGTCGGGCCGGAGAACAGATAGCTGCCAATCGGCTTTTCCGGTTCGCGCAGACCGGCACGTGCGAGCTTGATCGCGCTGGCAACAGCCTCAATCGCCTTGTCCTGCCCAAATACAACGGTCTTGAGATCACGTTCCAGATTGGCCAATGCCTTACGGTCATCCGTCGACACCGATTTTGGTGGTATGCGGGCAATCTTGGCGACGATTTCCTCGACATCGCGTTTGGAAATCGTGCGCTTACGCTTGCTTGGCGCCACCAGCATCCGGGATGCCCCGACTTCGTCAATCACATCAATCGCGCTATCAGGTCGCTTGCGGTCATTGATATAGCGTGATGCCAGCTCGACCGCCGACCGAATGGCCTCGTTGGTGTATTTGACGTGATGATGTTCCTCGTAATAGGGCTTGAGCCCCTTGAGGATTTTAATGGTATCTTCGGGAGACGGTTCTTCAACATCGATTTTCTGGAAACGACGCACAAGGGCGCGGTCCTTTTCGAAATGACCGCGGAATTCCTTGTAAGTCGTGGAACCGATGCATCGAAGCGAACCGCTGGCCAAGGCCGGTTTCAACAGGTTCGAGGCATCCATTGCCCCGCCCGATGTCGCGCCCGCGCCAATCACCGTGTGAATTTCATCAATGAACAGAACCGCGCCATCAAACTCTTCAAGTTCCTTGACGACCGCCTTCAGGCGCTCTTCGAAGTCACCACGATACCGTGTCCCGGCCAGAAGCGCGCCCATATCAAGAGAGAAAATGGTGGCATCCGCAAGAACCTCGGGGACATCACCATCAACAATGCGACGCGCCAAGCCTTCGGCGATGGCGGTTTTACCAACCCCCGGATCGCCAACATAAAGCGGGTTGTTCTTGGTGCGACGGCACAGGACCTGAATGGTGCGTTCAATTTCGCTTTGGCGGCCGATCAACGGATCAATCTTGCCATTCTGCGCCTTGACATTAAGGTTCACGCAATAAGCCTTGAGCGCCTCGCCCTCGCCAGCGGCGGCACCTTCTTCAGCGTCGGTTGTCGCACCGGGTGCAACTTCTTCTTCGGCACCACGCGGAATGCGGCGTTCGTTCAGTTCGGGCGCCTTGGCAATTCCATGGGAAATGTAATTGACCGCATCCAGACGGGTCATGTCCTGCAATTGCAGGTAATAGACCGCGTGCGATTCACGTTCGGAGAACAGTGCAACCAGCACATTCGCCCCCGTTACCTCTTCTCGCCCGGAAGACTGAACATGAATGGCTGCGCGCTGTATCACGCGCTGGAAACCAGCCGTCGGTTTGGGGTCCACCAGACGCGCACTGATCAGGCCGGAAAGCTCGCTATCAGCAAACTCCAGCAGATCCGAACGCAGACGATCAACATCCACCCGGCACGCTTTCAGAACAGACAACGCGTCCTGATCTTCGGTCAATGACAACAGAAGATGTTCCAGCGTTGCATATTCATGACGCCGCTCAGAGGCATATGCCAGCGCACGATGTAAGCTTTCTTCAAGGTTACGTGAGAGCATGTTTCACTCCTTCTCTAACGTGCACTGCAGCGGATGCTGATTTTGCCGCGCCAGATCCATGACCTGGTTGACCTTGGTTTCCGCGATCTCGTAGGTGAAAACCCCACAAATTCCGACCCCCTTTCGGTGGACCTGAAGCATGATCGCGGTCGCCTCTTCCCGGCCCTTTTCAAAGAACCGTTCAAGCACATGGACAACGAATTCCATGGGGGTGTAGTCGTCATTTAGCAACAACACCTTGTACATGGACGGCTTCTTCGTCTTTGGCCGTGTCTTCGTTACGATCCCCGTATTCGGGAGACCACCACCGTCATTGTCCTGATCACTCATAATCTGCTTACCGGAACCCTTTTGTTCTGCATTGTCTCCATGATAGGTCATTGAACATCTGTTTCAAAGTCCGCAGCGACAAAACGTTTCTAACCTCATCCCAAATTCATGTAGGCCGAGAATGCCGTGCTGCAAGATCATTGACCAAACTTCGTCATCTTTGCCGTAAATATCGGTAAAAAAAATAAAAACGGACATGGCTGCCAGCCATGTCCGTCCCGATACATTCATTACGGCAAAATCCTAAGTGCGTCGGGTTGCTTACTTGAGCGGAACACCAGCAGCCTTGGACATTGCAGCAAATCCGTCCGTGAAAGCAGCGAACATCATTTTCTGAATTTTTTCGCCTTCGGACATGCCGGACTCGACATAGCGCTTCAGTATACGCTCGTTCAGTTCCTGCAGTTCAGAAAGGCTTTCGACCTTTGAAAGCGCCTCGAAATCAGCTTGGGATGCATCAACTTCCCGCTGCGCCCAGGATGCCAGCTCAGCACCGAAGGAACCGCTTTTTTCCATCAGTTCAGATGAAACCTGCCATACGCCTTCGAAACTTTTTTGCTGCGTTTCGATCAGTTCTTCGTATCTGGCCATCATTTGCGTTCCAGCATCGGAGAATATGTCAGCCTGCTCGGTAATCTTTTCTGTCACCTGAGCAAGAACATCATTGACCGCCGTTAGACTTCCTTCGAGAGCATTCTGGGTTGCTGCAACCATGGTATCGACTTCCGGTGCTTTCCAAAGCTCTGTGAACGGTTCAAGGCTTACCGCACCAAACGCAGCCACATCACCGGCGGCCGTCGGCTGGGCTGCAACCTTAACCTCGACATCAGTTTTTTGGGTGTCTTTAGCTTTCGTCTCGGCCTTCGCTGCCGCTGTCACTTTGGCCGGAGCTGCCGCTTTCTCTTGCTCTGTCACGATGGAAGCCTTCTTTGCTGGGGGAGGCGTTTCGGAAATCGCACCAGATGCCTTATCGCTGGAAACCGAAACTTTGGGTTCGCTGACGGCTTTGGAGGCAGGCATAACCGTATTCTTTTTCGATGTGGTTGCCGCCTTCGGACGGCTTGCCGGTTTGGGGCCTGCCGTTGTCTTCTCTCTGGCTTGTTCGGGCGCAGGTTTGCTTTCCGCTGCTTCTGCTTTTACCGGGTCATCAGCCTTGGCCGGAGCCTCAGCCCCTTTAGCGGCAACAGGTTCTTTCTTCGCCTCCGGTACTACAGCATCCGGTTTTGATAGCTCCGCAGGAGGATGACGCAATGCCTCTGCTTCAAGCGCGCTTGCGGTTGTGACGACACGCTTCGGCCGCTCTGTTGCAGCCTCGGAAATTTCAGCTGTCGCGGCCTTTGCCGGGGAAGCAGCCGACTTTTTACCGCCATCAGAAGCTGTTTTTTGAGTCACCGCCTTTGGGCGAGAAGAGACCTTTGCCGGATTAGCATTTGTTGAAGCGGGCGCAGATTTTTTGCGAGGAGTCACCATGTGCCGACCTCCTTGAATTGGGCTTGGCATTCAGAAATTATGCTGCATCGCAACATAACCCTAGATGGAATAGCGGTGTGCCGTCAAGATTGCTTTGGTGACATTTTAAAAGTCGTGAATGGGTCAAGCACGTCTGGGAGAACGGATTATCTTGAGTCCCGGAAACCGATTGTAAAAAACCGGCATACGTTCAACCGCTTAGGCGGGAAATTACGTTAATCCTGATATTCAGGATGCTAAAAAAACAAAAATGGCACGGGTTATGCCGTGCCATTTTCATCGAAGATTCCTGAAACGGATCAGCTTATTTCAGCTGATTTCCGCGCACGGTGCGATAGAAATGGCGAGACTCGGCTTTCTTGTCATTCTTGCTGAAAAACGGATCAGGCTGCTTTGGCGCACCGAAAGCCGGCGGCTGAGGAAGTGTTTTTTCCAAACCTGACAGGTTTTCGAGCACATTCGGGAAAGTCAAAGCGCGCAGATCATCCTTGGTAGATGCCCAAGCAGCAAGCGTGATGCTTTGCGATGAGCAGCCAATCGCAACCCAGTAATAATCGTCAGAATGCAGGCGCAATCCGTCGCGGCTTTGATATCCGAAACCATCGGCCTGAAGCGCATCGGTCAGTGCAAGATATTGTCCGCGCGACAGGTTTTCCCGCGATTCCGTCCCGCCGAAAGCACCAAGGGGGGCTGTGACCTCGACATTGACCTCGCTTACGTCAAGCGGACCAAATATCCGCGACACCATCTCAAACTGCTCCGCACCGTTCCTGGGAATAAGGTCGTAGCTGCGCGTTTCTTTATAATAATCAGCATTATAGACGATGCGAATCCGTCCTTCTGCATCCCCGGCAGAACATGCGGTTCGAATGTCATCCGCATTGATAAACGAGAACCAGCTACCCTTGCGCACCAGCGGATTTTCGATATCGCTTGTACCGGTAAAACTGCATGCAGAAAGCGCCATCAAACCTGCGGCACACAGCGCGCCACTACTTAAAATTGATGATTTTGTTCTTATGTTACTGACAACAGACATTATTTTTTTACGCATTCGATCCTCGATTTTTAACCTTCTGGCGGATATAAATTGAGTCTGACGAAAAAATGAGACCGCAACAAGGCGGCAACTCAGATTATCTGAACAAGCGTTAAGCATTTTTTTAATGCCGCGATGAGACACTGACCATATTTCGTCTTGGGGATCACCGTAAAGCCGAGCCCGTCAAATGCGTTTTAAGACCCGTCTTGGGCCAAAAGCGATGGCCACCGTTAGTACTGATCAAAGTCGACCGATGTGGCAATCGCAGGGTCGCAGGATTTACTGCGTCCTGTCCGTGATGCTGCTGATCATCGCTGCTGTTGTATTCACAACACCGGCAGCAATGGCACGCACCTATACAGCGATGGTTATCGACGCCGAAACCGGCGATGTCCTTCATGAATATCGCGCCGACCACAAAGTTTACCCTGCGTCACTGACCAAGATCATGACGCTTTACATGCTGTTTGATGCGCTGGATTCCGGTAAGGTATCGCTTTCGACACGCATGGAAGTTTCCAAACGCGCCTGGGGACAGGCCCCTTCGAAATTAGGCCTTCAGCCTGGCGAAAAGATTTCGGTCGAGGATGCCATTCTGGCACTCGTTACGAAATCGGCAAACGACATTGCCGTTGTGGTCGCCGAGCATCTTGGCGGAACCGAGGTGAAATTCGCGCAGATGATGACCGCGAAAGCGCGCCAGATCGGCATGAAGAACACCACCTTTCGCAATGCATCAGGCCTTCCGAACCGTGGCCAGTTGACCACAGCCCGCGATATGATCCGGCTTGCGGTTTCGTTGCGCAAGGATTACGGCAACTACTACCATTATTTCAGCACCCAGAAGTTCAGCTATGGCAAGCGCACCTATGGCAACCATAACAATCTTCTGGCGTCCTATTACGGTACGGACGGCATCAAGACCGGCTATATCAATGCGTCGGGCTTTAACCTTGTCGCATCGGTCAACCGCAATGGTCGCCGTTTGATCGGCGTTGTCTTTGGTGGCCGGACAGCGCGGTCACGCGATGACCAGATGAAAAAGCTTCTTGATCAGGCCTATCTTGAACTGAAAAAAGACGGCGAAATCATCGCGCCACGTCCGCGCATCAGCCCGGATGGCAAAATTCTTCCGGCTGATACCCAGCTTCTGATGGCCAAGCAGAACAACGCCAATGAAGTCGAACAGCCCGGCCGCATTGATACCGAAACCGTTGTCGCCCGCCTGTCGCCGGAAACCGGCGGATGGGGCATTCAGGTTGGTGCGTTCAGCGATCAGCGTCGCGCACAGGAAGCCGTCCTTGCCGCAGCACGCACAGCGCCGGAAGTCCTTCGACTGACCCGTGCCGCTGTCGAGCAGCAAAGCAACGGATCGGGTGTTGTTTATCGAGCCCGCCTGCTTGGGTTTGGTGGTGAACAGGAAGCACGCAGTGCCTGTGCTGCGCTGCGCAAGGAAAAGGTCGCCTGTATCCCGGTTAATGCCGGTGATGCCGGGTAAACAGCCTGCCTCAAATCAAAAAAGCCCGCTGAAGCAATTCAGCGGGCTTTTTTGTACCTTCCAGAAAACGGCCTAGTGACCGCCACCGGGTGCAAAGAAATCATCCGAAGTCAGACCGCTTTTTTGCAGCTGTGCGGTTACCTCTGCTTTCAACCGCAACAAACCGCTTTCATCAGCGGCCTCGCAACGGGCCACGATCGCAGGCTGGGTATTGGAAGCACGCAGCAACCACCAGCCGTCATCCGTGCTGACACGCACACCATCAATTCCACTGACTTCAGCACCAGCTTCGGACAAACGACCACGTACTTCTTCGATCAAGGCGAACTTGCGGTCATCCGGGCAGTCGATGCGGGTTTCCGGGGTATTAACGGCCACCGGCATCGCATCACGCCAGTCATCAAGGCTTTTGCCACTCTGAACCAGAATGCGATACAGCCGAACCGCGGCATACATTGCATCGTCATAGCCATAGTAGCGTTCGGCAAAGAAGATATGACCGCTCATTTCACCGGCAATCGGTGCCTTTGACTCAACCATTTTGGTCTTGATCAGCGAATGGCCGGTTTTCCACATGATGGCATTGCCGCCAAGACGGGTGACCTCGTCAAACAGCGTCTGGCTGGCTTTGACATCGGCAATGATCGATGCGCCCGGCAGACGCCCGAGAACGTCGGCAGCATAAATCTGCAGCAGCTGATCGCCCCACAAGACACGCCCCTGCCCGTCAACAACACCGATACGGTCGCCATCGCCGTCAAAGGCGACACCCCAGTCGGCATTCAGCGATGCCACCTTGGCCTTAAGATCGACCAGATTGGCCTCGACCGTCGGGTCCGGGTGATGGTTTGGGAAAGTGCCATCGATCTCGTCAAACAGCAGATGGTGGTTGCCCGGAAGCTTTGCAGTCAGTTTGCGAACCACATCGCCCGCGGCACCATTGCCGCAGTCCCATACAATCGTCATCGGCTTGGCAACATCACAATCAAGTTCAGTCAGCAACCGTTCGACATAGTGGTCTTCGATATCAATGTCGGTAACCGAACCAGTACCGGTTTCGAAATCACCCGATGCAGCAATACGGCCCAGCTCCTGAATGGCTTCGCCAAATACCGACTTTCCGGCATTGAGCATCTTGAAACCATTGTAATTCGACGGATTATGCGACCCGGTCACCATGATGCCAGCATCGGTTTTCTGGTCATAAACCGTGAAATAGAGCATCGGAGTTGGCCCACGCCCGATCCGGACAACATCACAACCGGTCGAAACGATCCCTTCGACAAGCGCACTTGCCAGTTCGGGCGAACTCAGCCGTCCGTCCCGGCCAACGGCAACCCGTTTTCCGCCAGACTGGCGCACTTTCGTACCAAATGCCTTGCCAAGAGCAAGCGCATCGGCCGCATGCAGGGTTTTGCCCACGATACCGCGCACATCATATTCGCGCAGCACGGAAGGATCAAAATTGTGTCCGGCAGAGATGGTCATAGTTCTAACTTAGCCTCCGATTGATGCACGCCCGATGCAGGAATAGCTGAAACCCTGTTCTGCCATCTCGCCGGGGTCATATACATTTCGCAAATCCACCACGATCGGGTGTTTCAGCGCAGATTTGATGCGATCCAGATCCATCCCGCGGAACTCGTTCCATTCGGTCAGAACCACCATCGCATCGGCACCTTCAAGGGTGTCAAAGGCGGTATCGCAATAAATTATGTCTTCAAGAAGCTTTTTTGCTTCTGTCATGGCTTCCGGGTCATAGGCCTTGACCGTTGCGCCCGCCGCAATCAGGGCCGGCACGATGTCAAGGCTTGGCGCATCGCGCATATCATCGGTATTAGGCTTGAACGCCAGCCCGAGGATACCGATGGTTTTGCCCGAAACCGAGCCACCACAGGCCGAAATGATGCGATCAGCCATAGCCTTTTTGCGCTGCGCATTTACATCGACCACAGTTTCAATAATGCGCAGCGGGCTGTTATGTTCCTGTGCGGTGCGTACCAGCGCCAAAGTATCTTTCGGGAAGCATGACCCGCCATAACCCGGCCCGGGATGCAGGAATTTCTTTCCGATACGTCCGTCAAGCCCGATACCGCGCGCAACATCATGAACGTCGGCACCAACCTTTTCACAAAGATCGGCGATTTCGTTGATGAAGGTGATTTTGGCTGCAAGGAAGGTATTGGCCGCGTATTTGATCATTTCCGACGTTTCGCGCGAGGTGAAGACAATCGGTGTTTCAATCAGATAAAGCGGACGATAAAGATCACGCATCACGTCACGGGCGCGTTCGTCGGTCGTTCCGATCACAACACGATCCGGCCGCATGAAATCACCAATTGCGGACCCTTCGCGCAGGAATTCGGGGTTGGAAACCACCGCGAATTCCGCATCCGGTCGCCGTTCACGAATAATGCGTTCGACTTCGCGCCCCGTGCCGACCGGTACGGTCGATTTGGTCACGATGACAGTAAAGCCTTCCATTGCGTCTGCAATTTCTTCGGCTGCGGCATAAACGTAGCTGAGATCGGCGTGACCATCACCACGACGGGTCGGCGTGCCAACGGCAATAAAGATCGCCTCGGCACCTTTCACGCCTTCCTTAAGGTCGGTCGTGAATGTCAGACGCCCCGCCTTGACGTTATTTTCAACAAGAACATCAAGGCCCGGTTCGTAGATCGGCATGATGCCGTCTTCAAGACGGGCAATCTTTGCTTCGTCCTTATCAACACAGATAACGTCAGTGCCAAATTCCGAGAAACAGGCACCGGAGACAAGCCCCACATATCCGGTCCCGATCATTGCTATGCGCATGGATGCTTTACCCCAATAGTCGTCATTGGCAGGAGTCTGTCCCGGCTCCTGCCAAAATATATTAAGTGAATTCTATTATTCCGCGGCTTCGCCAGCGGCGAATTCGTGAATAAGATTGCGAACGTCATCACGCATGTCTTCGCGTGCCAGCGCGAAAGACATGGTGGCCTTCAGGAAACCGATCTTGTTGCCGCAGTCAAAACGACGACCTTCGAAGCGATAGCCGTAAAACGGAACTTTTCCAATCATGGCCGCCAGAGCATCCGTAAGCTGGATTTCATTGCCCGCACCGCGCGGAATATTCTCAAGGATTTCAAAGATACCCGGATCAAGGATGTAGCGGCCAATCGCCGACAAGGTCGATGGCGCGTCTTCGGGCTTGGGCTTTTCAACCATGCCGCAGGCGCTGACCAGTCGGCCATTGGTGCCTTCGACTTCAAGCACGCCGTAACGCTGGGTTTCCTCGCGTGGGACGTCCATAACGGCAACCATATTGCCACCCGTCCGGCCATAGCTTTCGACCATCTGCTTCATGCAAGGCACTTTTGACTGGATCAGGTCATCGGCCAGAAGAACGACGAAGGGCTCGTCACCGACAAGAGATTTGGCGCACAATACGGCATGACCAAGCCCCAGAGGGTTGCCCTGACGGGTATAGGTCACACGACCATTTTCCGGGATCATCGCAAGCGAGGTTTCAAGCGCATCATGTTTGCCGCGCTCCATCAGGATCGCTTCGAGTTCGGCAGAACGGTCGAAATGGTCTTCGATTGCGGTTTTGCCACGACCGGTTACGAAGATGAATTCTTCGATGCCCGCCGCGATTGCCTCTTCAACAGCATATTGAATAAGCGGCTTGTCTACCACTGGCAGCATTTCCTTGGGCATTGCCTTGGTTGCTGGCAAAAAACGGGTTCCCATACCCGCAACCGGGAATACAGCCTTTTTGATTCGCTTCGACATGCCTTTTTTCCTCTGTTTTGACCGCGTCATACCCGCCTCATTCGCATTCGGCCAATCTTATGCTTCTGCCACATTTCAAGAACGCGGATCAAGCGAGTGCGCTGTTTGTTCAGTTCAATCTTTAAAAAGCTGTAACAGGAGGCTCCGGGCCGCATTGATTTTGGATGCAAGATAATCTGATCCGCCATGATCCGGGTGAACTGCCTTGATCAGGACCTGATAGGCCCGATTAATCTCCTCGCGCGTCGCCTGTTCGGAAACACCAAGGATTCTTCGGGCCTCACCTGCATTCATCTCTCCGCTGCGAAATCCACTGTCAGCTTGCTCGTAATCGTTTCCGGCACGGCCGTTTCCATTATCATTTTCATCCCGGGACGCCTGCCAGTTCTGCCATCCTGAACAATCCGGTCGGCGTTCCAGATAGGTTTCCAGAACAGTCTGGCTTTGATCTTGTGCGCCGCAACATTCAACATAAAGCACGCGCATCTCGTCAACCCCGAGCGTATCCAGATCCCGCCCAATCATCGAGCCGCGCACGATTGTGCCAGCCAGTTGACCGCTGTCGTGATCAAGATACATGTGCAGATAATCCGTTTTTATCTCCGATACCCGTCCTGAACCGGCAGACGCACGCCCGGAAGGCCTGCCGCCGCCAGAGCGGGCAAAACCGAACATCCTGCGCAATAATGGCCACAATAAGCCAATTTTGAGGATTCTAGAGAGGAAGGGTATGGCAGCAACAAGGGCGGCAACCATGGCCGCAAGCTTTCCGGTCAGAAGCAACCACGCTGCCAGCACGCCCAGCGACAGAACGACGACCCACATACCGATCTTTCTGACGTGCTTTGGCTCGGCTGACGATAACCATCTGATGATAAATCCGGCAGCAACGAAAAGCCCTATCCCCAACAAGAACCATTGCATTATCGGGGTTTCCGCAGTTGGGAGCCCAGCAATTTGACATCCTGCGATGATGTTTTGTGGCCGTATTCCTCGAGCGCGTTGATCCCGCCAACCGCATAACTCGCAACCGCGCCAAGCAAATCGCGTAAACGGCCTGCTGCACTGGCATCAAAACGGGCAAAAGCACCACCGGTGATCCGGGCAATTTCGCGGAAGGCAGTCTCGGCTTTCACGTCATATCCTTCCTGAAACATGAATGCCTTGATCCCCTTTAACGCCAGTTGCCCCGCCAGTCCGGCAAGATTATCGATATCTTCCTCGAAGCAATCCCCGACATAAATCAAGGCGTTGATCTTTTTATCCTTCGCCTGCCCTTCAACATGACCAAGCACCCGGGCAAGCTGTGTATGCCCCGCACGACAGGTGACTTTTGTCATGGAGTCACGCAACCTTGCCGCATCCCGATACCAGGCACTGGCCTTGCATTCCGAAATACCACGGAAGAAAACAAGCTGAATATCCAGTGTGCTGCCAATGCCTGCGACGGCATCAAACATTTCAGCCTGCAGAACTGCGGCACTGTCCCAGCTTGGCTGACGGCTGGCCGTTGCATCCATCGCAAAGATCAAACGCCCCTGCGCAGGACCAGAAGCCGGTGCAACAGCAGCCAAAGTGCGCGCCTGCTTCACAAAGGCGGTCACGTCTGTATGGTTTGAAACATCAGACGCAACACGGCTTTGCTGTTTGGCTTGTGTTTCGGGTGTCGATTTGTTTCCGGGCACGGGCACCAACCATTTTTCAGGGCACTATCACCCTGATATAGGGGCGCTTATATCAGATCGGCAACTCTTCGCCATCTGCCGGTGTGAAGCCGATTATTTCAAGCAACGCACGAACTTCCTGCCGGGCTGCCATGTGTGACATGCTAAGCGGGATTCCCACCCCCTTCTCGCGAAGGTCAAGCAGGGTCAGACCTTTCAGGAACAATTCCCGGTAGATCACGCGTTCGCCAAAGCCGGGCGCCACACGGAACCTGATACGCGCTGCCAGCTTGTCAACGATTTCGGCGATATCACGTTTATTGCGTGCATCAAGATGTGACAGACGATTACGCATGACGATCCAGTCAATGGTACCGCCATCTACCGCTGCACGGCGTTTACGTGCATCCCAGACCATTTCGGCATAGATACTTGGTCCTTTGATATCAAGGGTGTCCGGATCGATCCGGGCGAGCATATCAAGATCGATATAGCTGTCATTAATCGGGGTTACCAGCGTATCGGCGCAGGAATGCGCAAGACGCGACAGGTAATTGTCACTGCCCGGGCAATCCATCACCACAAAATTGCAGCCCATCACCAGTTCGCCAAGTGCATTGGTGAAACGCTCCCGCTCGTCAAGCTTGGCGGCATTGCCATCATCAAGCTCGCTGCGGTAAATCGGACGATGATCCGGAACAGGCAGTTTCAGCTTTTTCTGTTCGTTAAATGAAATTCGGTTTTCAACATATCGGGTCAGTGTCCCCTGACGGGCGTCAATATCGAGCGAACCAACGGAAAATCCCATTTTCATCAACGATACGATCAAATGCATCGCCGTTGTCGACTTTCCGGATCCACCTTTTTCGTTGCCAATCACGATCACATGGGCGCGCTTCGCGCCTGGCTGCTTGGCGGTAGCGATCTGTTGGCCTGCGCTTTCCCCGGTTGCGCTGGTCTCGTGCACCGTCATTGAAGTTTGCTCCGTTATTCAGGCAATTTTCTGTCCCCAGGGCCGAAACCCTGCTTCCAATGAGCGTCTTTGCCCGTAAAAATCAAGAACAAAGAATTTCATTGAAGGCAAGTTGTCTACTGGCCCCTAGCCAATCTATCACCGTACAGGTAAAGATAGGAGTAGGGAAAAATGATTTCACCAGCAATAACATGAAGGAAGGACGCAAAGTGACCAATCGGGGGGCCCTTTGGGGTGGCGTAATTGCCAGCACTTTGATGATGACCGGAATGTCGTCTGCGAACGCGCAGGATGTTGGCGGGTTTGAGCAGATTCCAGCGGATCAGAGCCCGCTTTCATTTAAATCCGATATACCGGTTACAACGGTCTTTCTGCGACAATATCGCGAAAACAGTACCGTTTTTGTTGGTCGCTGGCTGTCGCCTGCGGCGGAAGGCAGTATCAAAGGCGCAAGCGATGATCTGTTTGTTGAAAGCGTTTTTTCGACTTCCGCCCCGGGCTTTGCCTTTAACAATCAAATGTCGTCCGAACAGCTTTTGGAGATGTTTGACGGATTACGCGGACGAAGTACCACCAATGGCATGAATTTCATACAAGATACCCGATACGGGCCGATTGCAATGACCCCCTTCATTCGCGCCGGTTCACAATGCGTGTCGTTTGTCGGTCAATGGAACCCGGATAAACCAACGGTGCGTGGCAGTCGCCTGCTTGGTTACTATTGTGACCCGGTCGCGCGCCAGACCATGACAGATTTCACAGCCCCGCCTAAACAGCTTGATGCGGTTGATGCGCAGCTGTTCGGGGCTAATTTCTTTGCACGGTTTGACGTGCAGCTTCCCGACGGTGTCGTGATCCCGTCAACGCAAGCAACCCCGGAAATTGTCGAAACACCGTCGCCAGCGGCACTTCCAGATAGCAATACGACAGACACGCCGTCCGAAGGATTACCGATCAGTACCAACTGGCAAGGATCACGCGGACAGGGAATGCTGAAATTTGATCAGCCCTCCGGCGAAGGCACGATGATTATCGATAGTGACCTTCGCCATTGTGAAGGCATCTGGCGGCATGATGGCGGCGCTTATCAAAGCAACACATTGCCGTTTGGCAGCTGGTACGTGTTCTGTGACGACGGGGCATCTGCACGTGGCCATTACACAAGCGAAGACCCCGGCAGTGTGACCGGCGAAGGTCAGGATAATCAGGGACAGGCCGTTTATTTCCGTCAGATCAACTCTTAAGCCCCGGACAATTTTTTCAACATGACCACCGATATTCAAACCGTCATTATCGGCGCCGGCGTTGTCGGCCTTGCCTGCGCACGCGCCCTGGCCAAAGCAGGTCGGGAAGTTCTGATTATCGAACGTCACGATGCAATCGGAACCGAAACCAGCGCACGCAATAGCGAAGTCATCCATGCCGGCATTTACTATCCGCAAAACAGTCTGAAGGCGAGGTTCTGCGTGGCAGGACGCGATATGCTGTATCGCTATTGCGCAGAAAACGGCATTGATCATAAACGAACCGGCAAACTGATTGTCGCAACCCACAATGATCAGATCCCCGCCCTGCGCGACATTGAAAAACGGGCACGTGAAAATGGGGTCCATGACCTTGTCTGGCTTGACGGACATGACGCGATTGCGCGCGAACCGGCCCTGAATTGCGTGGCAGCACTTGAAAGCCCGTCAACCGGCATTATTGATTCCCATCAGCTGATGGTGACCCTATTGGGCGAGGCAGAGGCAAACGGGGCAACTTTGGCACTTAATACCGATGTTGTGTCCGCGAAATTTGAAAACGGTATTTTTGCCATCGAAACGCTTGACCGCGACGGTCAGGAGATGAGCCTGACCTGTGCCGAGCTTCTGATCGCCGGGGGCCTGCATAGTCAAACATTGGCGCATAATTTTACCGGCCTGCCAGACCAGAGCATTCCGCCACAGCATTATGCACGCGGATGCTATTTCACGCTTTCGGGCAAGGCCCCCTTCTCCACCCTGATTTATCCGGCCCCCGAACAGGCGGGGCTTGGCATTCATCTGACCCTTGATCTGGGGGGGCAGGCGCGTTTTGGCCCGGATGTGACCTGGGTTGAAGAACCGAACTATGACGTGCCCGAAGAAAAACGTGCGGGATTTGCAGCTGCCATTCGCAAATACTATCCGTCACTGGACGAAAATGCCCTTCAAACCGGTTATGCCGGCGTCCGACCAAAAATTCAGGCACCGGGCGAAGCCGCCCGCGACTTTCTGATTTCGGATCGCGAAGCCCATGGCATTGATGGCCTGGTGATACTCTATGGCATTGAATCACCGGGATTGACGGCATGCCTTGCAATAGCGGACCATGTCGAAAATGTCCTTTCACGACCGCAGGCAAAGGCAGCGTCATGATGGCAGAAGCAAACTGGCAAAAAGTACGCGATTTGAGCCGGGGAAAAGTTTCGGGCAAATTGACCAGAAATCCGCAAAGCAGATTTCGCTGGAAACGCAGCCTTGTCGCCTTTGGTTTGGTAGTTGGCAGCCTTTGCGCGCCTGTCACGTTGACAGCTCCGGTAAACGCCCAGCAGTTGGAACCTTTCGTTCCGCCCCCCAACAGTCTTAGTTCACCGAGCAAACGAAGCGAGGCAACCGGAACGGAAAAGCCGGATGTTCAGTTTGCCGATGAAATGCGAGATTTCGTCATTCAGCTTAGCCGGTGGGCGAAATCCTATCGCAGCGATTTTTCGATCATTGCCCTTAATGGTCTGGAACTGACGGAATATCTTGAAACCACACTGTTTGCATCGCGCGGGACGGCAGAGCCTGCACGCAATTATCTGCGTGCGCTTGACGGTATCATGATCGAAGCCCCGTTTTACGGTTTCGACAAATATGGCGAGCCCACAGATAGCGAGGAAACCAAATATATCCTTGGCTATCTGGATCGTATGAAATCATCCGGGCTTGAATATTTCGCGCTGGACTACACCGATAAAAGCGATGCACAGCAGGCCGCACGCCAGAAGTTGCGGGACCTTAACGCACTTTATTACGCGGCTCCGCCGCCCGATAAGCAGCTTTCGACATTGGCGAAAGTACCGCGCACACCAATTGGTGCGAACCCGCATATCATCGATAATATTCGCGAAGCCAAAAATTACGCGATCGTGCTCGACAGCTCACCTTATGGAACCAAGGACGCATTTATCGACGCAATGATCGATACCAATTACGATGTCCTGATCATTGATCCGTTCCATCGCGGCACAATCCCGCTGACCTATGACGACATGAAGCGTCTGCGTTATAAAAAAGTCGGCACGCCGCGCACCATCCTTGCCTATCTGAATATCGGAACGGCTGAAACATATCGCTACTACTGGCAGAATAACTGGCGTGCGGGCAGCCCGGAATTCATCGGCGAAGGCAACCTTGACGCGCGCTGGGGGCAGGAACACCATGTCTATTACTGGTCACAGGCATGGCAGAATATTATGTTCGGCAGCGAAAACAGCTATCTGGGCGGTATCATGAAGCTTGGGTTTGATGGTGTGGTGCTGGGCGGGCTGAATGAATATAGCTGGTGGCTGGATTACTAGATCCTGATCATGGCCACCTGCGAATTCATCACAAATCCGGGATATGCCGTCAGACCATTTGACGGTGACAGAGCAGATCGGGCAATCTTGCATCATTCCAAAACAATATGCCGCTGACAGGCAGCCCCCGGAGGTTTTGAATGTCTACGCCCATCATCCATTATTTCTTTGTTCAGTCCCCCTGGTCGTTCTTCGGGTTTAACCGCGTTGTCGAAATCGCACGCAAACATGATACACCGATCATCCATAAGCCATGCCGGGCAGCGGATGTCTGGCAACATGGCGGCGGTGTTCCCTTGGCGCAACGCCCCAAACCGCGCCAGGAATATCGCATGGTCGAAATGAAGCGCTGGGCAGACTTTTTGAACATTCCGGTCAATCTGACCCCTGCCGCGTTTCCCGTGGACGAAACACTGGCCGCGCGCACCATTATCGCGGTTCAGGACGAAGGCAAGGATCCGACCGGACTGATCCATACGCTGATGGGGGATGTCTGGCTTCGAGATCGCAATATTGCCGAGCCACAGGTCGTCCGCGATGCGCTTGTGACGAACGGATTGTCGGGCGAATACATCGAACATGCCGATTATCCGGCGATTGCCAAAATTTATGATGCCAACAGCGAAGCTGCAAAAGCAGACAATATCTTTGGCGTTCCAACATATTTTGCCAATGGCGAAATGTTCTGGGGACAGGACCGGCTCGATTTTCTTGATCGCGCACTTGCGAAGTAAGACATTCCGATCATTACAGAAAACAACAAGGGCGGGTTGAAACCCGCCCTTGTTGTTTTGGCCGCTGGCCGGAAATCCCGTTGTGCCGGTTAGTCACGGCGTTTGACGTGATCGACAACAAAACCGTCGCAAGACGGGTAGGTGTTTTCGATCATGGCAAGTGCCTTGTATTCGTCCTTGGCAGCAACTTCGTGGGTCTGCACATCGGCCCAGCGATCATCAAAAACCTCGTGGGAACGATTCTCTTTGACGCATTCACGAACGGCCTGGTTGTGCAGTTCAACCTGATAAACGGTTTGGCGTGGGTCTGTGAAAGCAGACATGTCCACCCGGTCTCCTTACTTTTGCCTGCGGCGCCCGCCCGACGCCGCCTGTGTCCTGAACCGGGAATTTCATAAAAATGAAACGCCCAACCACGAGTGTGTAACAAGTGGCTTAACGAGCCGTAAATCATCCGGCTGGATTCCATATTTAAATGAATTGATCCGGATTGAAGTGTGACGGTTTTGCATGGCTGGGTCCAAAATGGCGTAATTCTGCGGTGCAGCACGAATTCCTATCGCAGCGCAACTTGTCTCTTTCAGTGTACCCTTATGTCTGGATTTCGACCTTTCAAGCGCCGTTTGAACGACAAAAACGGGATCGCGACGCGCAACGCCAAATGCACAAGATAACCATAAATCGCAAAATACGCATTTCAGTACGCGAAAGATTATTTCAAAGCATTCTCCTCACGATCACAAAATTCCATCTTTTGTCGCGCGTTTTACCGAAACGGTCTTTTTTAACCCAAAGGTGATTTTGAAATTGATCAAAAGCCCGAAGCATCAAACATAAAGGAATAATCAAGGGACCGCCCCTTGCAGAATAACGAGCTTGCGCCAGGAGGCGACACCAGGATGAACGTTTTTTCCGACACCGCATTTGACGGCCATGAACAGGTTGTTTTCGCCAGTGATCCCGACACCGGCCTCAAGGCCATTATTGCCGTGCACAATACCAATCTTGGCCCGTCGCTGGGCGGATGCCGTATGTGGCCTTATGCGTCGGAACAGGAGGCCATTCACGATGTGCTGCGACTGTCCCGTGGCATGACCTATAAATCAGCGCTTGCAAATCTGCCGCTTGGTGGCGGCAAATCGGTTATTATCGGTGATCCGCGCAGTCAGAAAACGCCCGAGCTGTTTCGCGCAGTAGGTCGGGCTGTTGAACGGGTTGGCGGTCGCTACATCGTGGCCGAAGATGTTGGCACCAGCCCGGCTGACATGGAACAGATCGCCAGCCAGACCAAGCATGTCGGTGGTATTAATGACGGCAAAGATCCAGCACGGACCGGTGATCCGTCACCCTTCACCGCCTACGGCGTTTTTATCGGCCTGAAAGAAGCGGTTCGCTTTAAAAACGGTCATGACGATCTTGCGGGGTTGCGTGTTGCCGTTCAGGGGCTTGGTAATGTCGGCTATCACCTGTGTCGCATGCTGCATTCGGCGGGTGCACGACTGGTTGTGTCGGACCTGAATGCCAACAGCGTTAACCGGGCGGTCGAAGAATTCGGTGCTACTGCGGTTTCAACCGACGAAATCCTGTTCATTGATGCCGATATTCTGGCCCCCTGCGCGTTGGGGGGGGTCGTTAACGACCGCAGCATCGATAAAATCCGCGCCCGCATCATTGCCGGTGCCGCCAACAACCAGCTTGAAGCCGACCGACACGGCGAAATGCTGCGCGAGGCGGGCATTCTTTATGCGCCGGATTATGTGATCAATGCGGGTGGCGTTGTCGAAGTCTATTATTGCCGCGAAGGCAGGCCGGTGAGCGAAACCAACAAGCATATCGAAGGTATCGCCGCCACCGTGCGCGAAATCTTTGAACGTGCAGACCGCCAAAACCTGTCGACCGGTTTTGTTGCAGACCGCCTGGCCGAGGAACGTTTCGGGAAGCGCTGATTTTCAAACCTGCCTGCATTCCCGGAACGCAGGCAGGTTTCCGGGTCTGAAAACAACAAAGCCCCCGCTTGCGGAGGCTTCATCAAAATTTCCCGATCTATATTGGAGCTTATTCGGCCGCAACAGGCATCGCGTTTGCCGTAACCGCCGCCGCATCATCGCAATCGCAGTTGCCGCATGTTTTCGCCTGAAGCAATTCCGCACGCATGTGGCAGGCGCATTTCCCGCATTGCGGGGCACAGCCATGAAAACGGAATACGTCCGCAGGGCGCGTTGCGCCACCTTCCTCGGCGGCACGACGAACATCGCGTTCTTTTATGGCGTTACAAATGCAAACATACATCGGCGTAATTGCAATCAGTTATTAATGACAGCAACCTACCTGTAATCCACATGCGAATAGTTTTCAAACACTTTTGCAACACGCAGATAAAAAAGATCCCCCGCAAACCGGCAGATTTGCAGGGGATCACGAGAAAATCTTTTAATCACAAGGTGATCAGACAGTTGCGATATGGCTGACGACGCGCTTGACACCCTTGATACGACGAACGATTGACAGCACTTTGTCGAGCTCTTCGCTGCTTTGGGCATCACCCATGATGTAGACGATATTGTTCACGGACTGCCAACGGTAGTTCACCGAACTGACACCTTTTTCGGCCAATAACAATGCCTTGATCTGGCTTTCGATCCAAACGTCTGACCCTGTCTGTGTCGCCGAATCCGCCGGCACGGCATTTTTGCCATATTCGTCTTCTGCCTTGTGATAGGCCTTGATGGTTGCCGCATCTGCGACTTCAAGATGGTCATAGACAGTCTTGATGCGGCTGTCCTGTTTGACCAGCGACATCACATCAAAATATTTGCCTTTGGAATCGACCATGCCGGTGACCATCACCTGCTGTTTCCAGATATCGACATTCACGTCGATAAGGTAGGTATGGTCGACCTTAGAGAACTCGCCAAGGATGCCTGACTTGATCTGGGTATCAAGCCACTGGTCATTCCCGGTCCGGTCTTCCAGCGGCATCTGTAACGGCCCACAGGCCGCAAGCGGCGTCGCCAGCAAGGCACATACCGAAACAGCTTTCATCGCGTTGCGCCAGCCTCGGGAAATCGTGATCATCTTTTAGCTCCTTCTCATGCCGATGGATCGACATATCCAAATTCTTTCGAACCACTAATACAGCAGATCGCAATAAAGCTTTAACGCCCTGAACTGCCCGTAGTTCCGGCACATCTTGTGGCAGGCGATTATGACGAAAAAAAGCCCGCGCACAATGGCCTGGGCATGTTTCGTCGCAACACAAAGACACAATATCGCCCCCAAAGAAAAAGACCGGGGCGATATACCCCGGTCTCTGGTGACGGATATAGCGATCCGTAAGATCAGTTTTCTTCCATCGACATCAGTGATGCGTTGCCGCCCGCCGCCGTCGTATTGATGGTAATGGTTTTTTCGGTCGCAAAACGATGCAGGAATGTTTCGTCAGGCAACGCACCGTCATCGTCAGCACCGCTATCGGAAATCAGCGACAGGATCGCGCCGTCACGTTTTGCCAGAAGCTGCTTGAAAGCCGTTACACGATCAAGCGGCGCAACACAGGACACACCGGCGACATCGCCATCATACATCACGGCAACGCCGACCTTAGATGACACAACGCCGATAAGCTTTATCGGGAGGCCTGCTTCGAGCGCAAATACCGGAAGATCACCAAGCCATTTCTGATCGCCTGCCACAATTACCGCATTGCCCGCAGCAAGGGCTGCGGCGATATGACGGATAATCCGGGATGGCTCGGCATCCTTTTCGGCCTGAACCAGATAGACACCACGTCCTAGCATATAAAGGTCGTTGGTTTCACCGGTCGGCCCGGGCATCCGGGTCGGCGCAACAAAGCCGTTTTCCGAAATTGCGGCAAAATTCGCGATCAGTTCGGCATTTTCCGACAATTCGCTGACCGGGGCGGCTGCCAGTTTGGCCGCGAAATTTTCCAGAAGACGAACACGTTCATTGCCATCCGTCGCCTGCCATTTGACCTGTGCTGCCTGCAGGAAGCGGTATTCCTCGTCTGCCAGCGATGCCTTGATCACGATTGGCGAACGGTCATCGGCAATGGCAGCACTACCAACGGCCTTTTGACCGGCTTCAGTCACCGGCTTGGCAAAGCGTTCGACATAGTGCGGACCGCCTGCTTTCGGGCCGGTACCAGATTTACCCTGACCGCCGAACGGCTGCACGCCAACAACAGCCCCAATCATGTTGCGGTTCACATAGCAGTTGCCAACACGCAGCTTTTGCGAAATCTGGCGCACGGTGCTGTCGATACGCGAATGGATGCCCATCGTCAGGCCATAACCGGACGCATTGATCTGATCGAGAACCTTGTCCAGATCGCGCGCCTTGAAGCGAACAACGTGAACAACCGGGCCAAACACCTCACGTTCAAGAACATCAAGCGACGGAATTTCAAAGCAATGCGGCGCAAAGAATGTGCCGTCCTTGCATTCGGGCAAGATGTCACAGGCATGCAGCAGCTTGGCTTCCTTGGTCATGCGTTCGGCATGCGCGACAAGGGTTTTGCGCGATTTTTCGTCAATCACCGGTCCGACGTCGATATCAAGGAATTTCGGGTCACCAACGCGCAGTTCCTTCATCGCCCCGACCAGCATGTGGCAAAGTTTATCGGCGATGTCTTCCTGAACGAACAGGACGCGCAGGGCCGAGCAACGCTGCCCGGCGGACTGGAATCCGGAAATGATCGCATCCTGAACAACCTGTTCCGGCAATGCGGTTGAATCGACAATCATCGCATTCTGGCCACCGGTTTCGGCGATCAAAGGCAACGGAACACCCGGGCGCTTTGCCAGCGCCTGATTTATGACCTGTGCCGTTTCAGTCGAACCGGTAAAAGCCACCCCGGCAATACGCGGGTCATTGATCAGGATGTTGCCAATCACCCGCCCCGGCCCCGGCAACAGCGTGAATGCCCCCCCCGGCACGCCCGCAGCAAGAATAAGTTCGGCGGCCTTAGCCGCGACAAGCGACGTCTGTTCGGCCGGTTTGGCAATCACGGCATTCCCGGCGGCAAGTGCCGCACTGACCTGGCCCAGGAAAATCGCAAGCGGGAAGTTCCACGGACTGATGCAGACGAAAATGCCGCGCCCTTCAAGGATGCTGCCCTCGCGGAAGCTTTCTTCTGCCCTGTTGGCATAATAACGGCAGAAATCGACAGCTTCGCGTACTTCGGCAACACCGTCGGAATAGAGCTTTCCTGCTTCGCGCTGACAGAGCGCGATGAATTCGTCCATGTTGTCTTCAAGAAGATCACCAAGACGGCGCAGGCACGCGGCACGCTCAGTCGCCGCGGTCTTGTTCCAGATTTCATAACCTTTGGCGGCGGCAACAATCGCGGCCTCGACATCGGCTTCACCGGCCTGAACCAGTTCGCCGACTTTTTCGTTCCGGTTTGACGGATTGAAGACATCAATAGCCTCGCCCGAGACAAGCTTGCCATCAATCAGCGGCGCAACATGCCAGATTTTACCCTGAATCGAGGCCAGCTTTTCCGCCAGCGGCAGAAGCTTGGTCGTATCGGTCAGATCAATGCCCTTGGAATTGACGCGCCCCACACCATAAAGATCAATCGGTGCAGGAATTTTCGGATGGGCCTTGCGTGGCAGGGCGGCCATCTTTTCCACCGGATCGGCAATCATTTCCTCAATCGGGAGCTGCTCGTCCTGAATGCGGTTTACAAAGCTGGTATTGGCACCGTTTTCAAGCAAACGGCGAACAAGATAGGCCAGCAAATCCTCGTGCGTGCCAACCGGTGCATAAACACGGCACGGCACGTTTTCACCGTTCCTATCGACGATCTGTTCGTAAAGGGCTTCGCCCATGCCATGCAGCCGCTGGAATTCAAATGTCCGGTCATTGCCGGCCATTTCCAGAACCGATGCCACCGTGTGGGCATTGTGGCTGGCGAACTGGCAATAAAATGCATCACGACGCGAAAGCATGAAACGCGCGCACGCCAGATAGGAAACATCGGTTGCTGCCTTGCGGGTAAAGACCGGATAACCTTCGAATCCGTTTTCCTGACTGTTTTTGACCTCGGTATCCCAATAGGCCCCTTTGACAAGGCGCACCATCATTTTGCGGCCAACCTTGACCGACAGGTCGGCAAGCCATTCAAGCACGTGATACGCCCGTTTCTGATAGGCCTGCACCGCCAAACCATAGCCTTCCCAGCCATCAAGATCAGGGTCGGCAAAGACCGCCCCGATCACATCAAGTGACAGATCCAGGCGATTGGCTTCCTCGGCATCGACGGTGAAACCGATGTCATATTTCTTGGCCAGTAGCGCAAGCTGTTTGAGGCGCGGCACAAGTTCATTCATGACACGGTCATAATTTGCGAAATCGTAACGCGGATGGATCGCGGAAAGTTTTACCGAGATACCCGGGCTGTTGATCGGGCCACGGTTATTGGCGACCTTGCCAATATCGTTGATCGCATCAACATAGGATTTGAAATAGCGATCAGCATCTTCCATGGTGCGGGCGGCCTCGCCCAGCATGTCATAGGAATAACGATAGCCTTTTTCTTCGTTTGCTTTTGCCCGTTCGGCGGCCTCTGCGATTGTGCGGCCCATAACGAACTGACGCCCCATAATGCGCATGGCATGGTTGAATGCCTTACGGATGACCGGTTCACCCGAACGTGCGATCATGCGCTTAAGCAATGCGCCCGGATCGGCCTTTTCCGCCTTGCCGAACTTGATCACCTTCCCCGTCAGCATCAGTCCCCAGGTCGATGCATTGACAAAGAAGCTGTCGGAATGGCCCAGATGGCTTTGCCAGTTGGCGTCAAACAGCTTGTCCTGAATAAGTTTATCAGCGGTGACCGCATCGGGAACGCGCAAAAGTGCCTCTGCAAGGCACATCAGGATGACGCCTTCCTTGCTGGATAGCTCATATTCATGAAGCAGTGCATCGATGCCGCTTTTGCCATTGTCGGCTTTGCGGACACGGGCGACCAACTGATAGGCGCGATCCTGAACACGGGCTGACTGCTCGGGTGCCAGTCGGGCGGCATTGATCATGCGCTCGACAACGGCTTCTTCGTCAGTGCGGTAGGTTTCGCGAATTTTGGCGCGGATTTCGTTAGCCTGGGGCATATCAATGCGAAACATGGCGATGGCTTCTCCCTGCGAATGCGATCCTCCGGTTCCTTATGGGAACGCAGAGTTTTCTCCTCATGTGGCCTCAGACAATATATATGCACTCAAAAAATGTGCTGCCATTTTCGCTAAAAATACGATATATCATCCACAGAAAAACTTTTAGTGCAGTCATTATCACTGGTTAATAGATAGAAATGCAGAAGAATCATAAAAGCCTGGACAAGATCGACAAACAGATCCTGCGCGAACTTCAGAACGACGGACGCATGTCGAATGTCGAACTGTCACGCCGCGTCAATCTTAGCCCGACACCTTGCCTTGAACGTGTCCGTCGCCTTGAACAACACGGCTTCATCACCGGCTATATGGCCCTGCTCGATCCCCGTAAGCTTAACCAGTCGCTGGTGGTTTTCGTCGAAATCACGCTTGATCGAACAACCCCGGACGTGTTTGACGTTTTCGCAACCGCGATCCGCAAATTGCCGGAAATCGAAGAATGCCACATGGTGGCAGGTGGTTTTGATTACCTGATGAAACTGCGGGTTGCTGATATGTATGCCTATCGTGAATTCCTTGAACGCCTGTCTTCGGTTCAGGGCGTGAGCCAGACTCATACATATGTCGTCATGGAAGAAGTAAAAGTCCGCCCCGGCATAACGATCCCGTAAATTCGATCATTTTGATTGCAATACAAATGCTTAGTGGCACACTATGACCAAGCCATCCTGCCGATGGCTTTGCCGGTATCGCCACGTGGCACACCGTTTCGCGTCATTATTTACGGGCCCCACAACATGTCGGAAGTCACTTTCTATTTCGATTTCTCGTCACCTTATGGTTACCTTGCGGCGGAGCGCATAGAGGCCTTTGAGGCCAGAACCGGCGTTACGGTCAATTGGTATCCGTTCATGATCGGGGCAGCCTTCAAGCAAACCGGGCAAAGCCCGCTGCTGGACCAGCCAATCCGCGGCGACTATTTCAGGCACGACATGGAACGCTGCGCAAAGATGCAGAACACGCCATTCTGCATCCCCGAAAAATTCCCCTATGCCGCACTGGTCCCGACCCGCGCCTATTACTGGATTGCGTCAACCAAGCCCGCATTGGCGATCAAGTTCGCCAAGGATGTCTATCGCGGATATTTTGCCGACGGGCTTGATATGTCGGACCCGGAAGTTGTCTTTGCCACAGCCACCCGGCACTCCATCAATGCCGGAGAAATCCGCGCTGCCGTCGAAAACCCGAAATGGAAACAACACGTCCGCGAAGTTACCGACGAAGCCATCGCACGCGGCGCCTTCGGGTCGCCGTTCTTTTTCTATGAAGACGAGGCATTTTTCGGCAATGACCGGCTTGAACATCTTGAACGCTGGATCAAACTACGCAAGCAGATCGACGACTGATCCGATCAGAAAACGCGCCCATCGAAAATCCATAACCAATTAAAATATATACGAATTTTGCGACACCTTCCCTCACTCGAAATATCATTTCGCGATCCCAATATACTGTCCATTTTTGATATACGTAAATTCGGTACTGGATTACCTATTTAATCTTGACGTTTACGTAAACTTCCACCATAACAGCAGTCATAAACGCCATTCACCACGGGGCCGTTTCCTTGCATAAACAGCCCCGGCAACAAACGGTGTCAATTGACGATGACGGTTCTGAAATCTGCGATAAATCCCCGCTCGGAAGATTTCCGCAACAATGCCGAACAGATGGAAAAACTGGTTGCCGATCTGCGTGATCAGATCACGCAGATCAAACTTGGCGGCGGTGAACGCGCGCGCGACCGCCACACAGGGCGCGGCAAACTTCTGCCCCGTGAACGTATCCGTCAATTGCTGGATATCGGGTCCCCGTTCCTTGAACTGTCACAGCTTGCCGCCTATGGCATGTATGAGGATGAAGACGTTCCTGCTGCGGGCATCATCACCGGGATTGGTCGGGTTTCAGGCGTTGAATGCGTCATCGTTGCCAATGATGCCACGGTCAAAGGCGGCTCCTATTATCCGATGACGGTGAAGAAGCACCTTCGCGCGCAGGAAATCGCGCTCGAAAACAATCTGCCCTGCATTTATCTGGTCGATAGCGGCGGGGCGAACCTGCCACGGCAGGATGATGTTTTCCCGGATCGCGACCATTTCGGCCGCATCTTTTTCAATCAGGCAACCATGTCTTCCAAAGGCATTCCGCAAATCGCGGTTGTCATGGGGTCCTGTACGGCGGGTGGTGCTTATGTACCGGCCATGTCCGATGAAAGCATTATCGTTCGTAAACAGGGCACGATCTTTTTGGGGGGCCCGCCCCTGGTGAAGGCCGCAACCGGCGAAGTTGTCTCGGCCGAGGACCTTGGCGGTGCGGATGTTCATTGCAAGACATCGGGCGTGACCGATCACTATGCACAGGACGATGCCCACGCATTGTCGATTGCGCGCAATATCGTCAAGAACCTGAACTGGACGAAAAATCCCGGTTTGACCCTGACCACGCCGCGCGACCCCGCCTATGACCCGCGCGAAATTTATGGCGTTATTCCAAGCGATTCCAAGAAACCCTACGACGTGCGCGAAGTCATTGCCCGCATCGTAGACGGATCAGACTTTGATGAATTCAAGGCCCAGTATGGTACGACACTGGTTACCGGCTTTGCCCGCATTTTCGGCTATCCGGTCGGGATCATTGCCAATAATGGCATCCTGTTTTCCGAGAGTGCACTTAAAGGTGCACACTTCATTGAACTCTGTTGCCAACGCGGTATTCCACTCGTGTTCTTGCAGAACATCACCGGTTTCATGATCGGGCGCAAATATGAAAGTGGCGGCATTGCCAAGGATGGCGCGAAGTTGGTCACCGCCGTTGCAACGGCCAATGTTCCCAAATTCACGGTCCTGATCGGCGGGTCATTTGGCGCAGGCAACTATGGCATGTGCGGTCGCGCCTATAGCCCCCGCTTCCTTTGGATGTGGCCAAATGCAAGAATTTCAGTCATGGGCGGCGAACAGGCGGCAAACGTTTTGACCCAAATCCGCGCCGATGCACAGGAAAAGCGCGGTGAAACATGGCCCGTCGAAGAACAGGAAGCCTTCAAACGCCCGATCCGCGACCAGTATGAAGAACAGGGTCATCCCTATTACGCGTCTGCGCGACTTTGGGACGATGGGGTGATTGATCCGGCCGATACCCGCATGGTTCTTGGGCTTGGTCTTTCGGCAGCACTTAACAAACCGGTCGAGGAAACGCGCTTTGGCGTGTTCCGGATGTGAGGCTGGCATGAGTAATGTAAGCACCGATAACACCAATCCATCAACCGATGCCGTGATGTGCCAGATCAGCGCATCGGGCGTTGCCCGCATCACGCTGAACCGTCCGGAAATCCACAACGCGTTTGACGATATCCTGATCGGCGATCTGACGGCCAAGCTGGAATCGCTGAATGCCGATCCGCTTGTGCGGGTAATCCTTCTGTCCGGCGCTGGCAAAAGCTTTTCTGCCGGGGCCGACCTGAATTGGATGAAGCGCATGGCCGGTTACAGCCATGACGAAAATCTTGAAGATTCCCGCAAGCTTGCAAAACTGATGAAGGTTTTGAACTTTGCGTCAAAACCAACCATCGGGCTCATCAACGGGGCGGCCTTTGGTGGTGGGGTTGGGCTGGCAGCATGTTGCGACATTGTGATTGCGTCTGATCGCGCCAGTTTCTGCCTGTCAGAGGTCAAACTGGGCCTGATCCCAGCGGTTATTTCTCCCTATGTGGTTGAGGCCATTGGCGTCTCGCACGCCCGTCGTTATTTTCTGACAGCGGAGCGTTTTGATGCCGCTACCGCCCACGCCATCGGATTGGTCCATGAAATTGTTTCAGGTGACGATCTGATAGCGCGTGGCGACGCCATGGCAAAGCTTTTGCTGGCGAATGGCCCGGGTGCCATGGATGCAGCAAAATCGCTGATTTATGCGGTTGCCAACAAACCGATTGACGATGATGTCATTGACGATACCGCACGACGTATTGCCGATCAGCGCGCAAGTGCCGAAGGCCGTGAAGGTGTCAGTGCATTTCTTGAAAAACGCCCCGCGAAGTGGAGTGAGAATTAATCATGCTGCGCAAAATACTGATCGCCAACCGTGGTGAAATTGCCTGCCGCGTGATTGAAACCGCACGCAGCATGGGCATCCAAACCGTCGCGGTTTATTCCGACGCGGATGCCAATGCCCTGCATGTCCGACGGGCCGACGAGGCCTATCACATAGGCGGTCCAGCCCCGAAAGACAGCTATTTGCGCGTTGATCGTTTGCTTGATGTCATTGCACAATCGGGGGCAGATGCGGTTCACCCGGGTTATGGTTTCCTGTCGGAAAATGCAGGGTTTGCAGATGCCCTTGAAAAAGCGGGCTGTGTCTTTGTTGGCCCACCGGCAAGTGCGATCCGCGCGATGGGATCGAAATCCGAAGCCAAGAAAATCATGGGCAAGGCGGGTGTTCCGCTGGTTCCCGGTTATCACGCCGAAGATCAGGACCCGGATCTTCTGGCCGCAGAAGCAGACAAGATCGGATATCCGGTTCTGATCAAGGCATCGGCGGGTGGCGGCGGCAAAGGCATGCGCGCGGTTGAAAAATCCGCCGATTTCAAGGATGCCCTTGTCAGTTGCAAACGAGAAGCCGCCAGCAGCTTTGGCGACGATCATTGCCTGATTGAAAAGCTGATCGTCAAGCCGCGCCATGTCGAAATTCAGGTCTTTGCCGATAGTCATGGCAATGCGGTTTACCTCTTTGAACGCGACTGTTCCCTGCAACGTCGCCACCAGAAAGTCATTGAAGAGGCCCCGGCCCCGAACATGCCCGAAGATCTTCGGGCACAGATGGGCAAGGCCGCCGTTGATGCCGCAAAGGCGATTGGTTATCAGGGGGCTGGTACGGTCGAATTCCTGCTAGATGCGTCTGGTGCGTTCTATTTCATGGAAATGAACACACGCCTTCAGGTCGAACATCCAGTGACCGAGATGATCACCGGCGAAGACCTTGTCGAATGGCAATTGCGTGTTGCTGACGGTGAAAAGCTGCCCAAGGCACAGGAAGAACTGACCATTAACGGTCATGCCTTCGAAGTCCGACTGTATGCCGAAGACCCGCACAATGATTTCCTGCCCGCCACCGGCACACTTGTGCATATGCGCATGCCCGCGGCCAATGATCACGTGCGGATAGATACCGGCGTTTACGAAGGCGGTGAGGTTTCCATTCATTATGACCCGATGATCGCAAAGCTGATCACCTGGGATACGGATCGCACATCAGCACTGCGCCGGATGGCAACCGCACTTAACGATGTACAGATTGTCGGCGTGACAACCAATACCGGTTTTCTTGCCAATATTGCGCGTCATCCGGCCTTTGAACGCGGCGAAGTCGAAACCGGTTTCATCGGCCAGTATCTTGACGATCTGATCCCTGCCCCGGCGGTGCCTGATAATGACGCATTGGCCTTTGCCACCCTTGATATTCTGATGCGTCGCGATGCCGAGGCCAAAAGCCATGCAGCGCAAAGCAGCGACCCCTATTCCCCGTGGCACAGCACATCGGGATGGCGGATGAATGATGACAACCACCATAATCTGATCCTGCGCCATGACGGTGCAGAACTGAAAATCAGGGTGCATTACCGCACGCACGGTTATGTCATCGATATGCCTGACGGCAATTCGGTTACGGCCCATGCCGAATTCGGCGGTAATGGGACCATTCATGCAACACTTGATCAGGTGCGCAAACGCGCAAGTGTCCTTCACGATGGCAATCGACTGACGATCTTCCGCGATGGACGTTCTGACCGGTTGGAGATTTTTGATCCGGTTGCCGCCGCAGGCGGGCAGGAAGGTGCCGGTGGCGGGTTAACAGCGCCGATGCCCGG
>TARA_R100000049_G_scaffold5446_2_pt1 | contig 36866 bp, 40 predicted proteins | sample TARA_R100000049 | Tara Oceans TARA_R100000049 (sample SAMEA2619992) | marine metagenome | biome: marine biome (ENVO:00000447); feature: mesopelagic zone (ENVO:00000213) & marine oxygen minimum zone (ENVO:01000065); material: "saline water (ENVO:00002010), including plankton... | reverse complement strand
CTGGTAGATAATCGGACCACATCAGGATATTGAGCTCGCCAGATGCAGAGAGTGCATTTTTTACGATCGCAGGCCCGGCCGCCGTAAAGGCGCCGACAGCAGTTGCTGTTTTCAGGACGTTCCGTCTGCTGAAAGTTTTTGCCGATTTCACATCAGCAGGGGCGGATTTCTGAGTTTTTTGGATCATTCTTCATTTCCTTCTTATGAGCATTGAGATCACTAATAAATGCACGATTTCAAAGACGCTTTTATTACAAACAGGCTACGGCAAGAACCAACTCAATGGTTAATCTGAATATCATGATAGCCTATCTGCCAATAAATCAAAGTATATTTGTTGCAGCGCCAAAAATTTGTCTTGTTGCGACAAAAGGGGATTTATTCTTTGTGCTTCAATGCTTTAAATTCTAAAAACATTATATGGGTCTATCTTGACCACATCAGACAAGCAAACTACGAGAGCGTCAGGATGAATCTGATTTCGACAGCGCTTCCATTGCTTCGGCCGCTATTTCGAACGCATGGAGGCGAGCCTGATGATCAAAAATCTGGGCCGTCAGAATTATCTCGTCAGCCTCCGTTTCATACTGAAATTCCCGCAATCTCTCTTTTACATCACGGGCGTCACCAAGAGCCGTATGTGTCATAAATCGCGAGATCGCCGCTTTCTCTTGGGGGCCCAGTCTCTCCGCAAATCCATCGACTGGTGGCGGTAGCTTTATCGGCATGCCCCTCGCCAGACCAAGAACCCCTTGCATCAGGGACGTGACAATAACATCTGCTTCTTCACGGGTATCCGCAGCCTGGAGATTCATCGCCGCCATGACATAGGGTTTTTCCAATTGCCTCGAAGGCTTGAAGTTTTGCCTGTAAAGATGAAGCGCCTGCCTGAGGTCTGTCGGCGCAAAATGTGAGGCAAAGGCATATGGCAATCCGAAATGAGCGGCGAGTTCTGCGCCGTAAAGGCTCGACCCCAGTATCCAGAGCGGGACATTCAGACCGGCACCCGGAACCGCCTGAACTCGCTGGCCCGGCTCAGGATCAGCAAAATACTGCTGAAGTTCCAGCACATCCCGCGGAAAATTATCAACGCTTCCGTTCAATGACCGTCTGAGCGCCTGAGCTGTGATCCCGTCCGTTCCAGGCGCTCGACCCAGTCCCAAATCTATCCGGTCTGGGTAAAGTGAGGCGAGTGTCCCAAACTGCTCCGCTATTATCAGGGGGGCATGATTTGGCAGCATCACACCGCCGGAGCCGATCCGGATTTTCGTTGTTTGGGCGCCGACATGCGCGAGGAGAACCGCTGTTGCGGCGCTTGCAATCCCTGGAATATTATGGTGCTCCGCCAGCCAGTAGCGATGGTATCCCAACTTCTCGGCAAGCTGCGCAATTTCAACCGAATTTTTAAACGATTGCGCGGCCGTGCTTCCTTCCGTGATCGGAGCCAAGTCCAGGACAGATAATCGGGTCATTTTTTATCACCGCCTTTATTATTAAATAGCCCCACGACCCGGTTGCTGCGGTGAGTCGTCAGGTAAAGGTTGGTTTCACTCGCGTTAATGCCGTCAATTAACCGCATCTGCCGCAGCACCTTGTCGAGATCCGCCAGTGTTTCTGCCCCGAATTCAACGATAAGGTCCCAACGGCCGTTTGTCGAATGAATAGCCTGTATTTCCGGAAATCCACGCAAGCGGGTAATAATCCGTTCGTTCCCCTTGCCCTCGATTTCGATCAGAGTTATGCCGCGAACGGGCATGTCAGCCATGTCCTCTTTCAGCACAACCGTGAAGCCAAGGATTTCTTCTTCCGCCAGCAAACGATCGATCCGTGTTCGAACAGTGGCACGGGACAGCCGGAGAGAGAGAGCAAGCTCCGACACGGATGCGCGCGCGTTCTGCCGCAGGGCACTCACTAGCTGTCGATCAATATTATCCATAGTGATTAATTTTCATATCCAATTTGATAATAAGAGTGTCAATTTTTAACATTTTTTCCAATTGATACTTCCACTTGATAAGTTCAAATTCTCAATATGAAAAATACAGCAATTAGAGAAAATGGCAAATGAGCAGCAAATCAATATTATTGGTTGGCGTTCCGGCCGATCACGGCAGTTGGCGAAAAGGGTGTTTGATGGGACCCGATGCCCTTAGAACCGCCGGAATTATGGACATGCTGGAACGCCTTGGATATGAGGTGACAGATAGCGGAAATCTGGTGTCAGAACCATCTACGGAAATTCACCATTCAAATCCTCAGGTCCACCATCTCAGCGACTATGCCGCCCTGATTTCAAGCCTGGATCAATTCTGCCAAACGGAAGTTAAAGACCAGCACCTGCCGATCTTCATTGGCGGTGATCATTGTATTGCAGCCGGCATACTTCCCGCGCTCGCCCGACAAAGTGACGACGCTGGTCAGGAGCAGTTTGTCCTCTGGCTGGATGCTCATACGGATTTTCAAACTCTCGAAAGTACGGATACGGGAAATCTACACGGTACGCCCGTGACCTATATGATAGGCGATCCAAGTTTTAAAGGTTTTTTTCCGGCGCCCGCAAAACCTATCAAGCCAGAGAATATATGCATGATGGGTATCCGCTCTGTCGATCCGGCGGAACGGGAGCGCATTGCACGTACAGGCATTGATGTTCACGATATGCGGGCCATTGACGAGTTTGGCATTGCGCCGCCTCTGCGCCGCTTTATTGATCGGGTCCGGCGGGCCAATGGGCGACTTCACGTCAGCCTTGATATTGATTTTCTGGACCCCGGAATCGCCCCAGCTGTCGGCACAACGGTTGCGGGCGGCGTCAACTTCCGTGAAGCCCATCTGATGATGGAAATTCTATACGACAGTGGCTTAGTAACGTCTCTGGATATTGCCGAATTAAACCCATTTCTCGACGACCGCGGGCAGACCAGCAAGCTGGTTGTTGACCTAATCGCGAGTCTTTTTGGCCAGCGCGTTCTTGATACCCAGACAAGGAGCATCTGATCATGACTATCCATCCCCCGAAAGACATCAATATTGTCCCCTTTGTCAGCGTGGACAACATGATGAAGCTCGTCTTAAGCGTTGGTATCGAGACGTTTCTGGCTGAGCTTGCGGACTTCATCGAAGCGGATTTCCGCCGCTGGGAATTATTCGACAAGACACCCCGTATAGCCTCCCATTCATCGGAAGGGGTGATTGAGTTGATGCCAACGAGTGATGGCGAGGTATATGGATTTAAGTATGTCAACGGCCATCCAAAGAACACACGAACCGGACTGCAGACGGTCACTGGTTTTGGCGTCCTCTCGAATGTTAACAACGGATACCCGGTGCTGCTGTCAGAGATGACGATCCTGACTGCCCTTCGAACGGCGGCGACCTCTGCCGTGGCGGCAAAATATCTGGCGCCGGAGGACGCAGACTGCATGGCGATTATCGGTAACGGAGCGCAGGCTGAATTTCAGGCGATGGCCTTCAAGGCGCTCCTCAACATAAAAAAGTTAAGGCTATTTGATATCGACCGACGTGCCACGGAGAAATGCATTAGAAACCTGGCCGGTCGAGGTTTTGATATCACACCGTGCAAAAGCGCAGAGGAGGCCGTTGAAGGCGCACAGGTGATTACAACGGTCACAGCGGACAAACAATATGCCACCATCCTGACCGATAATATGGTGGGAAGCGGCATTCATATCAATGCGGTAGGCGGCGACTGCCCAGGAAAAACGGAGTTGCATTCAGACATTCTTCTGCGATCCGATATTTTCGTTGAATTCCCCCCGCAAACAAGAATCGAAGGGGAAATTCAGCAGCTGGCCGAGGATCATCCGGTCACAGAGCTCTGGCGGGTTATTTTCGGCGATACTCCCGGTCGGCGCAGCCAGGGCCAAACGACACTGTTTGACTCCGTTGGTTTTGCCACAGAGGATTTCTCCGCGTTGCGCTATGTACGGAGCAAATTGCCGGGAACGCCATTTTTTGACAGCCTCGATATGGTGGCCGACCCGGATGATCCGCGCGATCTGTTCGGCATGGTGCTGCGCGCCGCCAAACCGTCCTAACTCATTGAGTTAACCTGACCGGCACCGTTTCATCTTGATATTATAATAATTGAGGGGTACTGTCGCGGCATCTTTTACTATGGGAAGTTTATACTATTTCCAGTTTTTCCGGACAGGGACAGGTTACGCCGTCCACCGACACATCGCTCTTCGACATTAACGCTAGCAGAACATTCGATCGGAAATGGTCGGAAGTTGCTCGGACTTTCGCCCGTCCGGATGCCAAGCGTGGCATTTTCCAGTTACTGACAACGGTTATTCCACTGATCGCGCTTTGGGCCGCCATGATCATTATTGTGGATGATGCTTATTGGCTTGCGCTTTTGCTGTCTGTTCCAGCTGCTGCCTTCACCGTACGGCTTTTTATTATCCAGCATGATTGCGGGCATCATTCTTTTTTCCGCTCACCCCGTTTGAATGACTTGGTGGGCCGCCTGATCGGGATAGTTACTCTGACACCGCACGAATATTGGCGGCGTTCACATAACACCCATCATGCAACATGTGGCAATCTGCAAAAGCGGGGAATCGGTGATGTCAGTTTGCTGACCGTTGCCGAGTATCAAGCTCTCGGCCGCTGGAAGAGACTTGCCTACCGGATATATCGAATGCCTGCCGTCATTCTCGGGATTGGGCCTCTTTATCTTTTTGTCATCAAATACAGGCTGCCTCTTGATCTCATTCGCCAGCGCCCGGCATTGCTAATTGGCATTATGGGAACAAATCTTGGAATTTTGGCCATATTGTTGACACTCGGCTTCAGTTTCGGATTTGTAGACATCCTGATGGTGCAGATACCCGTGGTAATCCTTTCGTCGACGGCAGGAGTCTGGTTATTCTATGTTCAGCATCAGTTCGAGCATACTTACTGGCGAAATAAAGAAGACTGGAATATTCACGAAGCCTCAGTGATGGCAAGCAGCTACTATGATTTACCACAGCCGCTCCGCTGGTTTTCGGGGAATATCGGCATTCACCATATTCATCATCTCTCCTGCCGCATCCCCAATTACCGGCTAGGTGCCTGTCTAGCTGAGATTCCGGCGCTCAAATCCCTTAATCGCATCGGCATTCGCGACAGTCTTTCCTGCCTGCGACTGGCATTATGGGATGAAAATACACAACGCCTTATTTCCTTTAAGTGCCTTCGAAAGCTCGCCCCAACGTCATAGTTATTTCGAGTATTTTCACCAGCATGCAACTAATTCCTTGAATTTAGCTGCATATGCAGCTAAATAATCAAAATGAACGATAATTCGATAACTGACGCGACACCTGCCTGTATTTGCCTGCGATTCCGCAAGGCGGCACGTCGCGTAAGCCAGATTTACGATCAACATCTGGAACCCTACGGACTTACCATTACCCAATATGGCCTACTCGGACATATTCACCGGTTTGAAGGGATAGGTGTTGGTGCGCTCGCGGACAAGCTAGTGATGGACCCAACAACTCTTACCCGGAACCTGCGGCCGTTGGAACGCAAGGGTTTTGTCCTCATGACGCCGGATGAGGATGACCGACGGAGCCGCAATCTGAACCTGACGACATCCGGAAGAAGAATACTTGATGCCGCCCGTCCGGGATGGCGCGCAGCCCAAGAAAAGATCAGAACTGTTCTCGGGCCCGACAACAATAAGCTGATGATCGATACCATTGATCAAATGATCGATGACCTCAGAGAATAATTTTTTTGCTCAATTATCTGCATATACAGATAAATAACAGGAACTCATATGATTCAGGAGAGTGCAATCGTCGCAGAGGCAATCCCGACAAAAAGCAATCCGCTGCTCACAGCTCCTATTCTCGGAACGTTAGCCCGCCTCAGCATTCCCAACGTTATTGCAATGCTTGCAACGTCTCTCGTCGCAGTGGCCGAAACGGCATATGCAGGACAACTCGGCACGCCCGCTTTGGCGGGCCTGGCTTTGGTTTTCCCGATGGTCATGCTCCAGCAAATGCTGTCGGCAGGCGCCATGGGTGGCGGCGTTTCCTCCTCGATCAGCCGGGCGCTCGGCGCAGGAAATGAGGTTCGTGCAGCCCGCCTTGCCCTTCATGCCATACTCATCGGCGGACTGGCTGGGCTTTTCTTCAGTGCGTTCTTCCTTCTCCTCGGGAAGCCCATATACAGTCTGCTGGGGGGAGAAGGGGTCGCCTTGGCAGAGGCGCTGGCGTATTCAAACATCGTGTTTTACGGCGCAATCGGAGTTTGGATGACCAATACTCTCGCCTCGATCATTCGGGGGGGTGGCGATATGAAAACACCCTCCATTACCTTGCTCATCGTCGCAGTGTCGCAATTCATGCTGGCAGGTGCATTCAGTCTCGGATGGGGGCCTTTCCCTGCCCTCGGGATGGCCGGGATCGGCATTGGTCTCGTGATTGCATTCAGTGTTTCGACTCTGTTCCTGTTTTGGTATCTGTTATCCGGCCGTGCCCGTGTAACCCTCTCATTCCAGAATTTCCGACTGCAATCCGAGATGTTTCGCGACATCCTTAAAGTCGGTGCGGTTTCCTGCATCTCTCCGCTTCAGACGGTACTGACCATCTTGATCCTGACCCGCCTCGTTTCAGAATTTGGGCTGGAGGCGCTGGCCGGATATGGGATTGGTGCGCGGCTGGAATTCCTTGTCGTGCCCATCGCCTTTGCCATTGGTGTTGCCTGCGTTCCCATGGTTGGCATGGCCATTGGCGCGGGTAACGTCGTCAGGGCTCGACAGGTTGCCTGGACAGGCGGCATCAGTGCAGGGCTGTCTATTGGGCTTATCGGATTTATTGTCGCCCTTTTCCCGAACATCTGGTCCGGAATGTTTACGGATGTGCCAGCTGTATTAGATTCTGCCGGATTGTATTTTGCCTGGATTGGGCCTTTTTACGGCCTCTTCGGCCTCGGCCTCTGCCTATATTTTTCTTCACAGGGAGCAGGAAAAGTCCTGGGCCCGGTCATTGCGGGCACCGTTCGTCTGGTGATCGTAGCAATCGGCGGGCTCCTTCTTGCGGCAGGCAATGCACCTGACTGGACCATTTTTGCATTGATTGGCATTGCGATGGCAATTTATGGTGCAGCAACGGCATTCGCTGTATATCTTGCCCGCTGGTGACCGGTTAAGACATTCGGTGCCTCAACCGTCCTATCCGGCCAGACTGACCAAGCGGAACGTATGTATGATTACATTTGCTTTTGCCATCCTGTTTCTGATCATTACGCCCGGACCTGGTGTTTTATCAACGGCCGGAGTCGGTTCAGCGTTCGGACGGCCAGCCGGCATTCGCTATGTAACCGGGCTTTGTATCGGCAATAATCTTGTTGCCCTTGCTGTCGTTTCCGGGCTGGCCGCAATAGTTTTGGCCGTTCCTATGGTCCGCAACATCCTGTTTGCGCTATCGGCCCTATATCTATTGTATCTTGCCTTCAGGATTGCGACAGCAGGCGCAAAGATTGCCTTTATTGAGTCAAGCCGTGAACCAGGCATCTGGGCCGGCATTACTCTCCAGCTGATTAATCCGAAAGCCTACGCCGTCAATACAGCAATCTTCAGCGGTTTCCCCTTCATGCAGGACACCCTTGTTATTGAAACAGTTTTGAAGTTTGCAATCTTGAATGCAATCTGGATCCCGATACACCTGCTTTGGCTGGCAGCGGGAATCCTGATCAAGCGTCTCGAGCTTGCACCGCATATCCAGTTTCGCATCAATCTCCTGATGGCAGGGGCGATGCTGTTGGTGGTCGCCCTCGCGGTCTATGCTCAGTTTTGATCATAATGCTAAGCTGAGCAATTTCAGCTATTCCTCTTTCTCGATTGCATCCTGAAAATTAATCGTCCCGTCCTCATTTTTCGTAAACGCTTTTTCAAATGCATTCGAAAAAATACTGATAAATGCTGGCCATAAATCGCCTTCCGGGTTATCGAGATTACCCTCGATCGGAACACGGAGGGCAAACTGATCTTTGGGCTGGTTCTCGAAAAGTTCGACAAAACCCGATACCAGCGTTTCCCATAACGCATTAAGCGGGTTTTCCTCCTGTTCCGTACTCACCATTGTCACGTCGGTCGCGACCAGTTTTATATATCCCGTCACGTCGCCGTCCGCTGCAGCCAACTCACTGAAAATACCGATTTTCCCGCCCTCAAAATCAATTGCAGCATAGGCGCGTCCATAATCGTTAAAGGCCTCGAGATTGGCCTCTTTGAGCTGCGATGTCGTATCGAAATCCGGTATTTCCCTGAAAATATTCAGACGTCCATCAAAGCTCAGTACTCCGTCGCCGATGGACGTTCCTGAAATTGTGATGTGAGAAGGCAAGGGGTTTTCCTTGTCGGTAACATTCCGAAGGTTCGTTACCGTCGCATCTATATCTTTAACGAAGAGATTAATATTGGGCTCGGCGGTATAGTCGATATAGGCAACCCTACCTCCGTGAACGGCAAGGCGGTTTATATTAAAGGGAGACAAGGCATCGACAAGCTCGAGCCAACCGCCTCCCTCACCTGTCTGCGTCTTGGAGAAGTTCAGATCGGCACCATAAATATCGATTTCCGCGACCACTGCGCCCTCGAGAAGCGCTTTCCACTCAACAGATAAGTCAACTGTTCGTGCCGCAGCGAAAGGTACGTCAAGCCCATTCTCCTGTTTCCGAATTTCAAGCGTATGAATTTTATAAGCCCCGCGCCAGAGATTAAGGTCAATGTCCTGTATGCCACCGCGATACCCATCGAGAAGTGCTATCTGTGTATTCACATAGTCCTTAACCCAGAAAGGCAGATACAAACGCCCCGCGACCAACACTGCCGCAATAACAATTACGACAATGACAGCTATCTTTCGCTTAGGGTGAGTTTTGAACATGCCTCAACCTTTCACCGGCGATTATCTATAATGCCGCTCGGCCTAACCTGACGTGCTTTGTCTTCTTCCGTATAGGTCCTGGAAAATTCCGCCCCGATCAGCAGAATCAGACAGGAATAGGAAACCCAAAGCATCACCAGGATCACCGAACCGGCAGCACCGAAGCTGGATGCTGGCTCCGCTAGCTTGAAGTAGAAGTTCAAGGCGTACTCACCGATAGAGAATAGTATGGCAGATATCGCTCCGCCATAAAATGCAACATCCCAATCCACATGCGCATCCGGCAGTATTTTAAAAATAAGGGCAAATAGAGTAACAATTATACAGAACGAGAAAGCGCTGTTTAAAATCATCAACCCCCGCGCCCATTCCGGCGAAAACTGCGCGGCAAACCAGTCACTAAAAATAGTAAAGAAGGCTGTAAAGGTCAGGGAAACGAGCAGCAAGAATCCAACTATCAGAATAAGTCCGAAGGATATCAGACGACTTTTCAAGAAAACCCACAATCCCGCTTTTTGGCTTAATTCCACATCCCAAATGAAATTCAAGGATCGTTGCAGTTGTGCAAACAATCCAGTGGCGCCGAATATCAGTGTCGCTACACCGGCAATCATGGCCCAGAGATCACGATCTCTTTGCTGAGTTTCTTCAACAATTTTCTTGATACTTAAGGAAACATCCCGGCCCAGTATATTGCCAATGTACCCCAGTATTTCCGTTTCCACCCTTTGCTGGTCGAAGAAAACTGCGGCCACGGCCATTACAATGATCAGAAGACCGGGCAGCGAGAAAATCGCGTAATATGCGGCAGCGGCACTTTGTGTGAACGGATCATCGCTCAACCAATTTCGAAAAGTTTTATAAAGGGTCGTGATAAAGAACAATATTCTGCTCCAATATCATTGCTAAGTCTCATTTCTGGCCCCAACCGATCAATTTTAAAACTCCACCCGCAGTGTCGAATTTCTGTGCGGATGGAGTTTCAGGTTTTTCACCCGCGCACAACACTACCTGGTTGCAATGATATACACGGCGTGGATTATGCCAGGTATGTAGCCAAAAATTGTCAGCAGCACATTTATCCAAAAGTGCTTGCCCAAACCAACTTCAAAAAAAACGCCGAGCGGCGGCAAGATCACTGCAAGTATGATCTTGAGAATGTCGCCCAGCATGCTGTCGCTTGTTCTAGCTAGAGGCATTTGTATTTATCCCAGAATGAGAGCTATCAATCAGGTGGCGTCATCGATTTCGTCTGTTACTTCCTCAACCGCTTCACCAACAGGGCTTTCCTGTTCACAGGCGCTAAGCGCCAAAGGGGCGGCCACCAGAACAAACCCCATCAACATCATTTTCAAGACTTTCATAACTTTTCTCCTCTCATCATAAGTTCCGATCAACAAACGTTGGCACTCATATTTGGTTCCCAGAATTATTAATTCATGGCGATACGGTAAAAATTGAAGGATGCATAGACAGGCTTCGGGGAACCATCGGCAGGCTCAAATGTTGGTTTAGCCATTCACTTAATAAAAGGAAAACATCATGAGCGAAGTACGCCCGTCACTGGAGGAAATCTTGAAAGATCCTTCAGCTGTTTTTGATTCACCCCACGATGTAGTTGATGATACGCATCTCAGTGATGAAGATAAGAGCGAAATCCTGAAAACCTGGAAGGAAGACGCGAAAGCCCTTATTCGCGCCGAGTCCGAGAATATGGAAAGTGCAAAACGCACTTCCCCCGCTCCCGAACTACTCACTGAGATTTCGAACATTCAAATCGAATTCGAAGAAGCGCGAGAGAACAATAATGATAGCTGATCTGACGGGTGAACTTGCATATTTATCATGGCAAGAGCTTTTGCTGCGTGTCGGAATGGCAATGGTGTTCGGGTTGATATTGGGCCTTGAACGGGATACGAAAAACAAGCCGATAGATTTCAGGGCGTATATGATTGTTTCTGTTACAACCTGTGTTCTTGCCATTCTGGGACAGGAAATTTATTCAGACTTTTCCGATGCCAGCAAAATCATGCGGGTCGACATCGCCAATATAATCGCCGGGGTCATGACCGGCATCGGTTTTCTGGGTGCAGGCGCGATCATACGTCGTGATAACAGTCGGGTCATCGGCACCGCAACCGGAGCCAGCATCTGGGCGGCAGGCGGAATTGGCCTCACTATCGGTTTCGGATTTTATAGCCTGGGGATTGTCTCATTTATAGCGATTGGAATTATCCTTCTAGCTGGCGGCATCGTAAGAGCGAAGTTTTCCGGCATAGATGACAAGGAAATCAAAGACGAAAAACTGAGGGAAGAATAACAAATGGGGTAAGTGATATAAGTATCTACATGAACAAAAAAAGCGCCGCAATCAACTGCGGCGCTTTCTTTTCGGGCACCTCTTAGGAGGCAACGTCCCGTTCAAATTTATTCAGCATGTCTTCCGCTTCTTCACGAGCCACGCCATACTTTTCCTGTATTCGACCGAGAAAAACTTCTCGGTCACCATCTATTTGATCCAGATCATCGTCAGTCAGCTTACCCCATTTTTTCTGGGCTTCACCTTTGATCTGCTTCCATTTTCCTTTTAGGATATCTTCATTTACCATGATTCATACTCTCTGTTTATTTGTGCGAGATCTAGTTAGTAGGAGAAGACTTATAGTTCGAAATCAGTGACGCCTTCTTTTCAGTCAGCTGATACTCATACTCGTCTTCAACCTGGACAATTTTCGCGGTGTCATAGGGAAGGCTCAATTCTTCACCACCAAGCCCGAGGATTTTATCCACACCGACAACAAGCTGGCTTGCCTTGCCGTCCTTGAAGGTAATGTCTTCGACATCGCCCATGGATTCACCCTTCACATTGACAAGCTTGGCATCAAGAAGTTTCTCGACGCTATACCCGGAATTGGGAATCATGCGCACCTTATCATTCGTGCTATCCTTGTCGTATGTAAACTCGGTTGCACGCTCGATCGCACCCTCAGTGATAGGCATGATAACATCACCATCTGCATTCATGCGGACCATGCTGTCGTAATCAAATGCAGCCAGTTTACCAAGGCCGAAGAAGTCGCCATCGCCCACTACTACTAAGACGGCTTTGCCATCTTGATCCAGGATCACATCCTGGATGACGCCAACTCGTTCCTCTTCGGAATTATATGCAGGTTCGCCAATGATGCCTGTTGCCATCGTACGGGGGTTAATCTGCACGTCTTTAATATCGAGCATGTCATCATTTTCATTGAAGACAAATTCCTTAAGGTCCCTGTAAGCCTCTTTCGTGGCTTCCGCTGTTTCTTCGGCTGCTTCTTTAGTTGCTTCCTTGGTTTTGTCCCAGCCCTCCTTGACTTCCTGTGTCATTTCTTTGGAAGTATTGTCTTCTGTTTTCGCCGTCTCACTATAAGCGGGTGCTGCGCTCATAAGGGCGACTATAGAAGCTGTTGCAAGAATTTTCGTTTTCATAATTTGCTCCTTCATGGTGTCGTAATTTGTCGTACACAGGACGAACGAGCGGTCGGGAAAAAGGTTCCTCATATTTCGGAACCTTTTATTTCTCTTTGTGTTGGTAATTATGCAGTTGTCTACGAAATTCGGGAAAGGAGGTAGGTGACCATGCAAAAACATACGATCAAGATGCTCAACGATCTCGTCAACCGTTGTGAAGACGCTAAGGAGTTCTATACCAGCGCTGCACGCCAAACAAAAAATGAAGAATTGAAAAACACCTTCATGAAAATGGCATCAACGCGAGAGAGTATTATTATAAATTTAAAATCACATGCGAATTCCCTCGCCAGCGAACTTGACGACGGCGGTACCTTTTCGGGCCAAGCGTCAAATATATTCAAGCTCCTGAAAGCCAGATTAGGTGACACAGATGTTTCATTGGTAAAGGAACTGGAAGCTGCGGAAAACAAAACCCTAGAAGATTTTCGTAAAGCGCTGGAAAGCGATCCACCGGAAGCAACTCGCCAGCTGATCGAACGACAGTTGCGTATTCTCACCCAAACACACAATCACATGAAAAACATGAAAGAAAAGCTGAAGAAGGTTGCGTGAGTTTTTAAAATCAATTTATTTGATTATAGATGTATAAAATAATCACCAAATAAAATATTGATATCATTTAACTCTAACCAAATTAGCAAAATTGCCTTAAAGAACGACATTGGCGTATATTGAGGTTTAAAATAGGCTAAAATAAGCTGCCCGCCTATCTCATACAAACCGGCCTATTTTTAAAGGGTTTTCCTCATGACGTACTTTTTATTGGGTATCCCCGCCGCGTTTTGTCTTGCGGCCAGCTTAATGCCCTTTATCCCCATAGCACATGGCATATTTCGTATGTTTGATTTCTGCCGACTGCAAATTGCCGCAATCGCGACATTCCTCTTAATCCTGACGGCAGTGCTTCTACCTTCGAATTTATATTCTCTTACCTTCATTGGGATGTCACTGGGTACAATAGCGATCCAGCTTTATTATATCATACGGTTCACGCCGTTGTGGCCTAAGCAATCTGTTAACCATGACTCGGACCAGCAAAATGCGGCAACCTTCAGCTTGCTTGTTTGCAACGTTAAGCAAGGTAATGAGGATCATTCACGGCTGGCCAGACTGATAGAGAGGCGTGACCCCGATATAATAATTCTCATGGAAACCGACCAAACCTGGCTCAACTCTCTTGCTACCGTTCTCGATCCGTATGAACATAAAGTAAGTTGCCCGCAGGATAACAGCTACGGGATGCATCTGGTATCACGGCTGAAAATGTTAAGCGGCGATATTAAGTTACTCCTGAACGAAGAAATTCCGAGTTTTCATTGCCGCTTTGAGATAGGGGACGGTCATAATTTTGATATGATCTCTATACATCCCGAGCCGCCAATTCCACATCATGATACAATTGGTCGAGATGCAGAGATTTTGCTCGCTGGCGAGTTGGCGACGAAACGGGAACGCCCAATGATTGTTACCGGTGACCTGAATGATGTCGCCTGGTCAGAAACCACACGGCGTTTTCTGAGAATTTCCCGGTTGCTGGATCCACGTCAGGGTCGCGGTATGTATAATACCTTCGATGCACGCATCCCTTTTTTAAGATGGCCACTGGATCATATTTTTCACTCTCAAGAGTTCGAGCTCGTGTCGATCAGCCGCGAACCATCCGTCGGATCGGATCACTTTCCAATGTTTTATGAATTTTCTCTGGTTTATGAAAATGGCAACTCGCTGCCTGATAAGCCCACCGAAGACGATTTAGAGGACGCAAAATCATTAATTGGCACTGAAAATGGCCGGTCTCGAAAACCTGTTGGCGAAAATTGGGAAGACTGAGAAACCTATTTCCCTTCCGGAACGCTCGCTTCGGCGACACGCTTTGCAACTTCTATGTCATTGGATACGCCGCTCGCCACAATTGTTCCGTGATAAACAACAGCCCATTTCCATGAATCTACCGGCTGATCGCATTCCCAATCCCGTTTCTGCTTTTCCACCATTAGCTCATAGTCGCCAGCATCCGCGCATATCTTTTGAGCTTCCCATTGCATTATTCTGTTACCTCAACATATTTCATTCGCCACCAGTAATAGCGAGTGCAGAAAATAAATTTGGCGGAATCGTTATTCGAACAGTAATTCGCCAAATTGCATCGATGGAATGAAGCTAATATGTAACTTCAAAGTAAGGCAGCGTATATCTAATTGTTAATTATCAGCTCAGGCAAGATAAAACCGCCTTGAAAGGCGGTTTTATCTTTCGAAGTTCAGATCATTCGAGGAAGCACGGCCTCCCGGCTATCCTTTTCAGATGCGCTGATTAGTCATCAGCTTCTTTTTGTATGGCCTTGCCGGCCTTTTCAATATCCTCGCCAGCTCCTTCCATGGTTTCACAGGCGGTCAGTGAAAGCGCGGACACTGCAAAGAGTGCCAACACAAGATATCGGAATTGTTTATGAATCGTAAGCATTTATCTGTCCTTTCAATAGGTCCCGGTTATCAGCACTACCAACACAATTCAGGCCGAAAAGTTCCCTATTTCTTAAGATACTTGGCCGCGGCAAATCCCGCGATTCCAGCAAGAAGCAGCGTCGTTTTCGGGTTGCTGTTGATTGAATTTTCGAATTCTTCACCCGCTACTGATGCCGCGACTGCCATCATTTGCGAAACCTCGTCCGCTTGCGGTTGCTCTTTGGGTTTTGAGCGCACTGCAAGATAGGTAATCAAAGCGATGATCAGGCATGCCAAAATGACAACACCCGCTGTGGCCAACGCCGCCAGATGGAGAGACGTATAAAGTCCCATCCAGCTATAAAACGACAATGCCAGGAAGAATAACGCGATAAATGATAGCGCAACAGTCAGCGCAATCGCAGTTATCCCGATTGCCCCACGTTGCAAAATCTCAGATTTTCGCGGCAACAAACTATCCGAGATAACTTGCTGCAGAATTTGGAATAAGGGATTCACAAGCTAGCTCCGATTGCGAAGCAACATACTCGCGAGAAAGCCTGCGGCAAACGCAATCGCAATGCTCTGACCTGGTTTCTCTCTCACATGATCTTCAATGTGGTGAAGACCATCCTGTCCGCGATCTTTCAATTCGCCCAGCTTTTCCTTTGTTTTTGCACTGAGCTTGTCCGCCCCTTCAACTCCATCTCTTTTAAGGCTGGACGTAAGTTCGGATACATGAGTTTTCAAAGACGCAAGGTCCTCTTTAAGCTCATTGATTTCCGGATAGGAATCGGCTGCTTTGGTCATTATAAAACTCCATTATTGATCTAGCTTGTCCTGCAACAAACGAACAAATCAAAAAAGAGTTCCACGATTAATCAGGAGGCGAGAACATATACCCGACACCGCGCATGGTTTTTATGAGGCGCATGCCATCATCTCCAAGCTTTTTGCGGATACGCCCGATCTGTATATCAATCGCACGGTCATATGTATCGTACTCACCATCACGCGTCAGTTCAAATAGTTGTTCACGGCTAAGCGTTCGGTTTGGCGCCATGACCAGGGCCTCCAACAACTTAAATTCCCCGATCGTCATATCGAGAGAATCATGGTTGCTATCAAAAACCTGGAACTGGTCTCTATCCAAGGTGAATTCGCCGAAACTAAGGTTTTCCTTCAAATCCGGCTCCGATGCTTTCGCTTGTGCAGTAGAAGCAGGTATCTTCTCCTCGACACGCCTCAAGAATGCTTTGATGCGTGCTTTCAGCTCCCGGAGTTCAAAAGGCTTGGTCAGATAATCGTCTGCACCCATCTCAAGGCAAATGACCTTCTCGGTTGTATCATTCTTTCCACTGACGACAATAACGGGAGCCTGGGTATGTTGGCGGATCACGGGAATCAAGCTGATGCCATCCGTATCCGACAAAACGAGATCAAGCAAAATGATGTCAGGTTGTTCTTTTGTTAACTTTTCCGGCAGTCCCGAGCCATCCTTCATTGAAACAAAAGAATACCCCTCACCCTCAAGATACACTTCCAAAACGACCTGAAGCCCTGCGTCATCGTCAACTGACAGCACAACTCCCTTACTCATCACGTTAATTCCTTATTACGTTGCCCAAAATATTTATACGGCCAGTTACGAAATTGATACAAACATTTTCACAATTATTACAAAGCCGAAAAACCGACGATACAGACGCCGCCTATCCTTATTGCAAGTTCAGTGACGCAATAGCAATAAGGAAGACAGCAAATGTTCAACAATCAAGAACTGACAATCGAAATGCCCGGTCTGAGAAATTTTGCGCGCCGCCTCACCAAAAACCACCATGAAGCGGATGACCTGCTTCAGTATACCCTTTTACGGGCAATGGAAAAGAAACATTTGTTTCAGGAAAATACAGACCTGTTCAAATGGACATCGAAGATCATGTATAACCATTTTGCATCGGACTATCGCCGCAAGGTCAAATATGAGACGAAATTCGACCCGGAAAGCTATCTTGAGAATGAATCAGTCGATGCGCCTCAGGAAAAGCAGCTCGAGTTGAACGCGGTAACCGAGGCAATGAAAAAGCTTTCTTTTACACATCAGGAAATATTGGTCATGATCTGTGTCCAGGGAATGACCTACCAGGAGGTTGCGGATTGCCTGAATATTGCCGTTGGCACTGTCCGTTCTCGCCTGTCACGGGCTCGAGAGTATTTACAGGAGCTCGTAGAACCTGTTGCCTAGACAGGTAAAGTGGATACCCGGATCAAAAATCCGGGTTCCCGGCCTGTCCGGATGCCCCCGCACTCATATATTTAACAACAGCAGCTTTCAGGTCGATTTCATCAATGGGCTTGGGTAAAAACATATCCATGCCAGCGTCAAGACATTGCGACTTGTCCCCCAACAAGGCGTGGGCCGTCATCCCGATAATCGGTGTGCGATCTATGTCCGTTTCTTCTTCAATTCTCCTTATTAAGCGCGTGCTGGAAAGTCCATCCATTTCCGGCATCTGTATATCCATCAAAATCAGGCCATAATGGTTTTCCTTCCATTGATTAACAGCCTCTAGCCCGGTTCTAGCCACATCAAACTCTACATCCATATCTTCCAGGATATGGCCCAGCACCGTGATGTTCCCTTCATAATCTTCGACCAGTAATGCCTTTGGCGCGCCCTCTATTTGCGCCCTTAATTCATCGATATGTTTTTTTCTGATCCCTTCTTTCTGGCCGCCATCCTTGGAAAAGTCCTCTTTATGAGCGATGAATGGAACGATCAATGAGAACACAGAGCCTTTTCCAGGTTCACTCTTCACCTCGATACTCCCGCCCATTAATCCTGCCAACTTTTTGGAGATTGGAAGACCCAAGCCTGTTCCGCCGAATTTTCGGGAGATACTGGAATCCGCCTGCTTGAAGCGCTCAAAGATCATGTCAATCTGGCTTTCATCTATCCCGATGCCCGTATCCTCGACATCCACACGCAGAACCGAAATACCGCCGAAATCTTCCTTGGCAGCATTGACATATACATGACCGCTCTCGGTAAACTTGACGGCATTGCCGATTAGATTGATCAGAATTTGTCGAATCCGGACCGGATCCCCATAAAATTGCTGAGCCTCCAATCCCTCGAATGAAAAGACAAAATCAAGGTTCTTTTCTTTCATGCGGACTGACATGATGCTGGTAATATGTTCGAATGCATCCTGTAAATTAAACAACGATTCCTCCAGCTCAAGCTCGTCGCTTTCGATTTTTGAAAAATCAAGTATGCTCGAAATAAGATCTTTCAGGCTAATTGAGCTGGAATTCAGTACTTTCACAAGCTTTTGCTTTTTCTCATCCAGCTCGTGAGAATGCTCATTAAGAATTCTTGCCACGCCAATAATAGCTGTCAGGGGCGTACGAATTTCGTGGCTCATATGGGCAAGAAACTCACTTTTAGCTTCATTTGCCTCTTCGGCACGCAATATCGCATCCTGAAGCGACATTTCATACTCTTTCGTAGCGCTAACATCCGTAAGCGCGCCAACAAATCTTAGTGGTTGAGCCTTTCTGTCCCGTATCAGAATCCCCTGCGCCTTTACCCAGATCAGGCGGCCTGACTTATGGCACATGCGAAATGTTGTCGAGTATTCAGACAGCTGTCCGCTGACGTAAAGATTGATATGATTCCAGACTGTCTTTCGCTCCTCCGGATCAAGCTTGTCCGAAAAATCCCCCATCTTTCCCTTGAAATCTTCCGATTCATACCCCAGCATTTCCATGAACTGGTCGGAAAAGAAGACCTCCCCGGATTGAATATTCCAGTCAAGAATGCCGTCCTTAGTGCCTTCAACTGCCAGGCGAAACATTTCTTCTTCAGACATTTGATTGGCTGTGGATTGTCGGGAAGCCTGTTTGAGAAGGAGGACGCTTACAAATGATCCTGAGAACAACATTGCAAGGGAAATAGTAGCCAGCAACCATATAGTGTCCAAACCAGCCATTTCCCCCGGCATTATGGGGAGTACATTTGTCAGCAGAAAAGTCAAACAGACCAAAAACCCTGCTGACAAAGTGGCCATATAGGTCACGAAAATTTTGTCGCGTAGGAACTTCATCTACAAATCTTACTAGAATTGACGTTATTCGACCAACAAAAAACGGCACTTCCATTGAAGCGCCGTTTTATGAGTTTTGCAAAATATCTGCTTTTTTGGTATTCACATTGGAGGCCTGCGCCCGCGAACAAAGTGAATGATTGCCGTAACCACGAATAAAACAATGAACACGACAAACAGAATTTGTGCAATTTCAGCAGATACTGCGGCGACTCCACCAAAGCCCAAAACTGCGGCAATTAGTGCAACCACCAAAAATGTAATAGCCCAACCAAGCATCAGCTCTCTCCTTAATATTTTCTGTTGCGCCATTACCAACGAGGGAGGGAGGATAAAGTTCCATGGAACTAAATATCAACCAAATCCATTTATAATAATAGGAGTGCCAATAGCGGCACGAGATGAAATCCCAAACCTTCACTCATGGAAATGTTGCAGATGAAATGACGTATAGTAATTTTGAAGAGAGCGATATTCAGGCTTATGTTGATAATATGCTGGAACCCCGCGATGCCGACCGCATAAAAAAGATCATAAACCACAACCCCGAGGCAAACCGGCAATATCACAGGTTCGTGCAGCAAAAAAAGATGCTGAGAACCTGGTGGCAAAGGTCGGTAAATTAACAATCTGAGATTTAGTTTTTAGGAAGCGCCAGAAATGTCCCATTGTTTCGTTTGGCTACTTCTCTCATCAAAACGCCAAAGCGCCCTGAAACACCTTGTGAGATAAAGCCGACGGCATGGATTCTGGCAAGGGGCTTGCCATTTATTTTATTGGTATTCAGAAGTTGCAAGCGGTCAATAACATCATTATAGGAGCCGCCCGTGTAATCGTCCCCGAAAATATATATCGAGAGTTTTATGCTGGGGCGGGCGTATTTCTTCAGCGCCACCTCAAGCCCTTCTACCGGGCTACTATTGGAATTGCTCCGCCAGCTGGCGAAGGCTTTGAACACATTATCCCGCCGGTTGGCAGTGTCCGGAATCCATTTCCCGTTATAGGACGAGATTAAATGCACACCATTGTCATTTAGTATCTGGAAGCCTTTCACCTGGGGATGGATAGCGAGGACATTTTTCATTTCCGCCATGACCCTGTTCCAGATCCTCTGCATGCTTCCGGACGTATCGACAATGAACAGGATGTAATCACTGTCCACCGGTATTCCCCCGACTTCATCGTCACGCTTGTTGACAGCCATTTGCGGCCGTATGCTGGCCCGGTTCAACGATTCTTCCACTAATTCCAAACCTTCCAGATCATCCTCAGCCTTCTGATCGGCTGCTGCAGCGGCACTTTTCTGTTCTGCCAGAGCCGCGCGATCCTCTTTCAGCTTATCCAGAAGCTTTTCTTGGCTTTCAATCCGTCCTAGTCGTTGCTCTGCTTCCCGTTCCAGAACGCTGATCGTCCGCTCAACTTCAGTGATCATCGCCAGAACGTCTCTTGCTTCCTCAAGCGTGGCATTATTTACGTCTTCTCCTGTTTTAGAGATGAGGATTAACAGGACAACCGCGCCAAAACCGCAGGAAATCAGGTCAAGAAATGACAGGCTAAAAAGTTCCAATGTCCGATTGCGGCGCTTCATGGCCAGTTTTCCGCCGGACTTATGAGCAGACCCCCTGTCGCATATGTCCATGACCAATAGGACGGCGCTGCACCGGGATCCCCCTCAAGAGGCAATAGAATGACATTCACCGGCACCCCGGCTTGTACACCGTAGTTTCTGACGGTGTACTCAAAAAGCTTCCTTCGGCACTCTCCGGTTATAATTGACGATTTTCCGAATAGGGACGTGCAGCTTGCAAACGGGTTTAAGCTTCCATAGTTTGATTCGCCCTCTGTCGGCAAACCATCCGTAACGACATAATAATTCGTCGGCAAATCAGATTTTTGCTTTGCCGCCTGTAACGCCGCCTCCAGATTTGTTGCATTGGTTGGCACAATCGCATCGATTGACGAGAAGACTTGCTGCACAGAATTCGCGTCCGATCCAGTAAACCAGACAGACGGTCCGATCGCAAAGGCCGTCTCGTTAAACCCGATAAAAATGGCTTTGGAGTTTTTTGGTATCCTGTTCGCGAGCCACTTCACAATCCTTTGTGTCCGCTTCCATTTCGGCCCGTTGATTTTTTCCTGATCCGAACCGGATTTACGCTTGATGATATCGATAAGGTTTTCATCCGTCATCGACGCGCTGGTATCTATGAGAAACGCAATTCGGCGGCCTTCGACCCTCAGCCCGAGCAGATATTCTTCTTCCCCGCCCTTATCGGATTGAACGACATCGGCCTTTTGTGCCAGTGGCTTTTTAAGGATACTCTCTTTCAGGCTGTCTAATTGAGTTACTTTTTCCCTGGTTGTTTCCTCTGTTGCCGCAATCTCCTGTTCAAGCGCCAGCGTCTCTCCTGCCAAGGTGGAAATATCGACCTCAACTTGCTCCTCCTGGCTTTTCTGCTGATCGATAAGTGCCTTGAGCTCCCCTTCCTGTTCCTGACGAAGCGTCAAATACGCCTTCAGGTCATCAAGGTCAAGGGGCGTGTCTTCAGGCTGAAGTTTCAGCAAAATCAAAATCAACACCGCAGCGCCGAGCCCGCAGGCCATGATATCCAGAAAGGAAAGATTAAATCCTTCAGTTGCGCGACGTTTTCTCAGGCTGCACCTATTTGCTGATCCGGTTCAGGAGAAATTTCTCGCAATAGGCCTGGGTCTTGATCAGCTGCCCGTCCTGAAGACCTTGCAATATATGCAGCATCAACATCAAGAAGATCGACAATACCAAGGCCACCAGCGTCGAGTTAAACGCAACACCGAGACTGTCCGTCATCAACGTAATATCACCAGCGAGCGCCTCATCCGCTTGTGACAATGCGGCGCCAATGCCTCTTACGGTCCCGATGAAGCCAATTGAAGGGATGGCCCAAATGACATAGCGGATCATCGTATTTTCCGATTCCTGGCGCATGGCCAAGGCATCAATGCTGAGGGAAATCGCCTCAGACGTGCTGTGCACATCGTCCGTCATCAGATAGCGGCGGATACTCGACAGAAGCGTTTGCACGACTGGGGAAGATGTGAATTTTTCCGGCAGCTTTTCAAATTCCGCCATTGTTTTCCTTAAGGTATCTTTCTCATCCCCCAGACTATTTTCTTCACTGATCAACCCGACATAGTCAATCTTGTCGAGATGGGACTCATTCCAAAGACCCCAGAATTTTCCGGCCATCAAAAGCAGGCACCAGAGCGCTAGCGTAACGCAAGCTTGTTGTTCACCATCCTTCAATATGACCGAAAAAACCTGCGGTGCAGCGGTTCCCGCTGCTCGCGACTGGGAAACCAGCCTCTCCGCATCTGGCGTGATGAAACCGGCATAAATCAACTGCACAGATACGATACTAACGGCCAACAGCACCGTTGCTATGATGACTTTTTTGACCATCTAGATATCCACCGGAAAAGAAACGGGAGAATTCAGGTTGATTTCCGATCCTCCGCTCTGGGCCGTGGCATATTGTAATGTCAGCGCACCAAAAATAGCGACTACTCCAACAATGACCCATCTGGTCTTGTGCTTAAGCCATTTGTTCATTTTGCTTCTCCATATAAAAAGCGTCCCACCCGGAAGCCCACTGTGTCCGAACCTTCTGTTCCGGAACCACGATAAGCCGGCCGGATTTCTGTCAGGGTTCCGCTGGACCAACTCGCCCCCTTGAACATATGCTGATCGCCTCGCTGCTGGCCGAGTGGATCTTTTACAACAGCATCATTTGCGGGCGGAACCAAGCTGTAATAATCATGCACCCATTCCGAAAGATTGCCAAAAACATCATGGAGCCCCGACTTGTCCTCGGCGAAACTTTTCACAGGTGCGACCCCGGCGTACCCATCGACATAATTGGGAACATAGAAGCGAGTTTTCCCATTGGCCGTTTCATCGGCGATATTACCCGCACCTTTCGGGATAACCGGATCGTCCCCCCATGGGAATCGTGTCTGTTTAATGCGTCCGGCTTTTCGCGCCAGCCACTCCCACTCTGCCTCCGTGAGCAAACGATATCCATCGGAATTCGGATCGAACCCCCGATAATTATTGCCGTCGAATTCGTAAAACAGGCTGAGTCCTTCTTTCTTGCTGAGCCAGTTACAATACTGCGCCGCCTGATTCCATGACACATTCGATACCGGCAAAGCGCCCGAACCATTATACGAACGCGCCGAGTTGAATAAGGCGAACTGAGCCTGCGCTACTTCTGTGCTCGACGCATAGAAATGGCGCGTCAGCTTCACGGACCGGATAAATTCATTGGCGCGCTGACCGCTTTCCGACCTCGGCGCACCCAGTGTGATACTGCTTGGCTGAAACAGCACCATTTCCATGCCGACAGAATTGATATATTTCGGCTTTGCCTCGGCAATCTGTGCTGCCTTCTCTGTCTGGAGCGTGATGTGAATCCGTTGAGGGGAATTTGCGGAAGGAACGACGGATTTGGTGACTGTTCTATATCCCTGGCGGATAATCGAAACTTTATGAGTGAAGGACGGCAAGCGAAGCGATAGTGGCGTGTTCCCGACGACCTTCCCGTCAATGTAGACTGCCGCTTCAGGACTGGAGGTAATTCTGACGTCACCGATATTGAGCTTCAGATTGAGGGAGACTTCCGCCTCGTCCCCTGGTTTCAGGATTATCTCCCGCTCTTCCGGTGTATATCCCTTTTTCCTGTAGTCAAGATAGTAGCGCTTATTCGCCGTAAGCCTCTGCTGCCCTTCTGCCGATATGGATTTGCCGTTAAGTGACAACTCTCCCCCGGCAGGAGACACACTCACATTGAGATATGCGGGTCGCAGCTGTAATTGATAGTTACGCGATACAGTACGCTCCTTATTCGTGATCTCAACTTCATCCGTTATGGGCAGATACCCCTCTTTACTGATACGAACGGAATATTTGCCTGCAGGTCTTTTTAAGATAACGGGGTATTCCGCAATATCCTCCCCATCGAAATTCAGATCCGCTCCCACAGGCACAACATTAAGCTCAACCTGTCCCTCAACTCTCGCCAAGGATATTTCGCGAGTTTCCGTTTGTCCCCGTCCTAGTTCAAACTGAAGGGTTTCGGGTTCAAAATACGGATGCTCCAGCTTAATTTCGTATGTCCCCGGCTCCAGCTTTTGATCCAGCGATCTCGATAAAGGCAAAGCCTTCCCATTCAGTTTCCAGGCAACATCGTCATTTAAATCCAAAACAGTCAGGATAAGCCGGGCTTGCAACTCCTGCATTTCAATCAGAGCTGTCTTGCCCTCCTCGCCATTCCCGATAATCCGGCTGACAGGTTCAAACCCCTCTGATGTCACATTGAGGAGCGGGTTGCGGGACAGCGAAAATAATGTGCCTTCCACATAAACGGCGGCCCCCCGCTCAACTGTTATGTCTGCATTGATTGCCGCCGGACCCGGTACGACTTCTATGACAGTCGCTTTGAGCAAGAAAAAGCCTACTATCAAGAGCGTGCCGACAAGCGCAAAAAAAGCCAGCACGCTTATCACAGCAATTTGCTGACGTTTCGCCGCAAGTTCTATCTGACGTTTAAATTCGCTCATCTGTTATGACTTCTATCTCGATCATAGTATCATCCGGATCAATCGTAATCGGCACCAGCTTCGTTTTGAAGCCCTCTCTTTTTCCTTCCAGAATATAGGAGCCCGGTTTTAACCGGATTTTATAGCTGGACACTTGACCAACCCTTCCAACTCCTTTGACTGAAACGGAGGTGATCTCATCGGAGATAATTAGAATATCTATCTGACGGTTCCATCGTTCAATTTCCTTCGCGAGACCCTCTGCTTCCTGCTTTAAGCTTCCACTGAGGGCCCCAAGAACTGCAGAATTCTGCAATGCGTCGAGGGCATCCGTCTTGACAGCGTCGTTCGAGAGTCGCTCGGGCCTGATCATTAAAGCGGCAATCTGCTGCTTTTTGGCAAGGATACTCCGGGATATATCCAGCCCATCTCGCGCGTCTTTACTGTTGGGATAGATCGCCGATGCGTTTTCATATTCCCGCAGCGCGGCTTGCCAGTCATCAGCTTCCATTGCGTTGCCGCCTTTCTGCATAAAATTATCGAATGCTATTTTTTGTTTCAGCGCAACAACCATCCCGGCAAGATTCTTGGTCTCTTCCCTGTTTGGAAAGATAGACTTCGCTTCACTATACGCCGCTTGCAGGCCTGATAAATTGTTTCCCCGGTTTGCATCCAACCCCCTCACCACACTGTCTTCGAAACGGCGTTCGTTAAGAAGGGCTTCTATCTCCGCTATTCGTTCGCGATAAAAACTGCGATCCGGGTCGAGCGCTATAATCTGTTCCGAGAAGCGTTTTTCTGCTTCCAGATTATTTTCAGTACGGGCGACAGAAGCTTGCCTGATGAGTTCCAAAACTTCCGGGAGCGCCTCTATTCTATCTTTCAGATTGAGGGCTTCCTGACTTCTATTGTTCAGCGACAACGCATAATCGATATGTGCCCTTGCTCCCTGAGCATCGTCACTATCATAACTTGCGGCGGCCTCCGTCATCGCCGTACCGAACGCCAATTCAAAATCCCCGACGGCAATGCTCGCAGACTCGATCAAGCGGATAACCTGCTCATAGGCCGCATCAATCGACCCGCTCGCCATTTTGCCAACGACATCATCTTTCAGCGCAATCAGGTCTTCCTGCACGGCTTTATTCCAAGCTGCAAAACCCTCCGTTAGTACGACGGGTTCCAGTGTCTCTTCATACCGCCCGATCAGCGTGATGACTTCCTGACGCTCGTATTGCTGGATTGCTGCCGACTCTTTCTGTTCAGACGACCTCGACTTTTCGGAAGCCTCTTTTTCTTCGTTCTCAACCGGCGTAGCAATATGCGGCGATGTATCATCCGCAGTTTTAAATGGCGAGCCGACAGAAAGGAAAAACAATGCAATTACCAGAACCAATCCGATGACGGTACATATCAACGCAAGTATGAATAGTTTCTGCCTGGACTGTGCGGCCGCTTCTTCAAGTTTTTTTTCAAACATTATCGTTTACTCAAAGCTGCGTTTCCGGCGTTTTTTCCTTTTCGTAAATTTCTTTCAGGAAGGCTCGCCATTCGGCAAACTGCTTTTCCGCATTTCCTGTTATTTTCTTGGTTTCCCCTTCAAATTCGACAACCTGCGGAGCAAGTTCAGAATCTATAGATTCACCAAGCTCTTCAATTGTATTTGCATGAAATTCCAATTCCTTGCTGGTTCTGAAACTTTCGGAAATCATCACGGCGCCGCCGATCCCAGCAGCAATCCCACCTGCCGTCGCAGCCGTGGAACGTCCCGGATTTCCGCTATTCGCACCGCCAACGGCGAGCCCAATAGCGAGGATGGTCAGGAGCCCTCCAACAATCGCTTGTGTAGTTGCTTTTGACTGGGCTTCATCAAGCGCCGTTTCTTCTTTCAGGCCCTGTTCCTGCCAAAGGGCATAGCTGGTGGACATTTCGGCATTAAATTCGGCATAATGGTCCTGCAGGTTGTCGATGAAAAGCTGATCCCTGACGCGGATAGCCCTGATACGGGCGAGCATGGGATCCAACTCACTTGGAAGGCTGACAAGTTCCACCCGTCCGTTTTCTTCCCTGATATATTCAACAAACGCTTCCTCGGAAAAATTAGCTCCGAAGCGCATTTCCGTTACGGACTTCAGAGCGGCAAGATCTGTCGCGTCAGCGTCTGATAAATGCGCCACCAGATCCAGGGCGGCTTCTTCAAAAACAGGCTGATACGGATCCTTGCCTTTGTTTCGATAGGTTTTGTGAAACCTCTCAAGCACCTCATGATCATAGTCTTCGTTATACCAATGCGCGCCGGAAATATCGTAGACATCGATTTCTATTTCCACGTCCTTGCCATTGGATTCAAGGATTTTACCCATTACGTAGAGATCGCCTGTAGCCTCTGAATTCGGCGCAATCCGCACCGCGCCAAAACGACCTGTTTTCTCCAGCTCTTCCTTGAGTTTGAGGGCAAAACGAACAGATTCCGCACGGCGAAGTTCCGGCCAGATCCTCTCCTCCTCCATCTCTTCCGGATCGTCGGGCAAGCCCGGATCGAACACAGGGATTATGATATCCAGTTTTGCTTTCTGATATTGCGGCTGGGATTGTACCGCCGTTTTGACTTCATTCGAGGTTCGCGGCCCGACGCTCGTTGACATTCCGGGCGTGACGCAGCTTGTCACGAAGAAACAAAAGCAAATTGTCCAACCTAGTGTCGCCCTAAACATTTTTTCTCACACCATCGTATCCTGCAATAGGCACTAGCTATCAGATAGGCCTTTATATTTTCTATATTCTTCCCATAAAAGCTCGCGCTTAACCGGATCCGGCTCATTCATGGCAGCTTCACGAATTTTCTTCTGCAATATATTATCGTTATCCGCAGGCGGAATATCTTCCGGTACCTTGCCATTCGCAAGGGTTTCTTGCTGCGGCGTCACAGGAGACTGGGTTTCCTCTCCCTCAACCGTTTTTGCCGGCTGCTCAGCTTGGTTTTGAGAAGGTAAAGGCTCTGAACCTTCTATTCCGGAAGAAGCGGAGGACATACCGGATCCACCAGCGCTGCCTCCTGCAGCGCCGTCACCTCCACCACCGCCCGAAGAGGCGCTATTGTTTTTTTGGCTCACGCAACCGTCATACCTGTTCAGCGATTCATAGAGTGCCTGATCCATTTCGGCAATTATCTCGTCTTTCGTCTTTCCGCTGGATTTGTCGTAATCGACCCCAGCCTCAGAGCAATCCTGTTCCGATCCGGCTTCGCTTGCACGTGAAAATGATGCCGAAGTCAGCGCCAGAACGGCAGAAACAGCTAACACTGATGTCAGATATAACCTTATGCGCATTGCAATATTCACTTCAAAACATCCAAATTAGTAATTCAAGATTGCTTATTTATATATAACGGTCAACCATCACGGGATATTTTTGCGCGATCGCATTCTACCACCTATCCAACGGCACCAATTAGGAGGGAGGTACATCCGGCAATGCAGCCAGCGTCGCCAGTTTTCCCCGGCCTCATCGCGTAAGGCAGTGTATACCTTCACCGATATCGTTTCCATCATATATAGTTTAAACGAACGAAGGCTCGCTTTCCGTCGCGGTAAGTGCTGCGCCCGCAGGGCCAATAGCGATCTCCAAAAGCATATCAATGCCATTGAAATGTGATTAAGCTACTTCGCAGGGAACTTAAGCGGGAGCGCCAAAAGTGCAGCAACTTCACTTCGAGCATATACTTCTGGACACCGGCTGGGCGGAAGGAATGACCCTGGAGATAGACCCGTCCGGATATATCCTGTCTATCGAAAGAACGATGAATAAAGAGACGGGCGAGACTATCACCGGCGCAACGATCCCAGGAATGCCCAACCTGCATAGCCATGCATTTCAAAGGGCAATGGCCGGACTGGCGGAAAAGCGGGCGTCCCCGACTGACAGTTTCTGGAGTTGGCGCAAGGTCATGTACGGCTTTCTGGATATGTTGGAGCCTGAAGACATAACCGCAATCACGGCGCAGCTTTACAAGGAATTATTGCGCGGCGGCTACACTGGCGTTGCAGAATTTCATTACCTCCATCATAGCCGGAGCGGGCAACCCTATGGGGACAAATCGCTTATGTCTCAGGCCGTTATTGAAGGCGCAAAAGAAGCGGGAATGCCAATCACCCTGCTGCCTGTCTTTTATGCTCATGCCGGGTTTGGGGGCCTTCCGCCAGAACCCGGGCAGCAGCGCTTTATCAACAAACTCGATCGTTATCAGGAGTTGTTCTGTGCGTTGCAATGCATTGAGAAGCAGGACCCCGGCCTCACCCTCGGCATTGCCCCCCATTCCCTGCGCGCCGCGACGAAAGACGAAATCGATGAACTTCTGAAGCTTTCCCCGGAATCGCCATTCCACATACATATCGCCGAGCAGCAAAAAGAAATAGAGGATTGTATTGCTTCATACGGCAAACGTCCTGTCGAATGGCTGTATGAAAATTTCAATGTTGACGATCGCTGGTGTCTGGTGCACGCGACCCATATAACGGACGCGGAGATTACTCAAATTGCAAAAAGCAGGGCCGTCGTCGGACTATGCCCCCTGACCGAAGCCAACCTCGGCGATGGTATTTTTCCAGCGAAACGCTTCATCTCAGAAGAAGGAAGTTTCGGAGTAGGCTCCGACAGCAATATCTGCCTGAATGCCGCGCGAGAACTTGAAAGCCTGGAATATGGTCAACGGTTGCTCCATCAGGAACGCAACGTACTGACCTCCAAAACACTGCCTAACGTCGGCCGTTTTTTATATGAAAAGTCTATGTCCGGTGGCGCCCGCGCTCTTGGCCAGCCTATTAGCGGCCTGCAGGTGGGCGCACGCGCGGATTTTATCGTATTGAATTTGCAGCATCCGGATTTTTACGGTCGTGCTCAGGAAAACTTTCTTGATATTCTGCTATTCTCAGCCGCAGCAGATTTCAAAACCGATGTGTACATAGCCGGTGAGAAAATTGTGAAGCAGGGCCAGCATAAACGTGAAGAGGAAATCACGCGCACTTACAAGGCACGCATGAGCAAGCTGCTCGCTAGCTTGTAAGAAATCCGACTTCCTGCTTCACGTGGGTCAAGCTCATCAGCCGCGTTCAAAAACAGCGGCCAGCCCCTGTCCTCCACCAATGCACATGGTCTCAAGGCCATATTTAGCGTCCCGCCGCTCCATCTCTCTGAGCAGTGTCGCAAGGATACGTCCACCGGTCGCGCCGACTGGGTGGCCGAGAGAAATACCTGAACCATTTACGTTCATACGCTCAAAGTCCGACTCAGCCAGCCCCCAATCCCGCGTACAGGCCAGTACCTGCGCCGCAAAGGCCTCATTCAATTCAATCAGATCTATATCCTTAAGGCCGAGCTCCGCTCTTGCGAGAGCCTTGGCTGTTGCGGGCACAGGTCCGATTCCCATAATCTCCGGGCCGACCCCGGCTACCGCCCAGCTAACCAGGCTGCCGTATATTTTCAGGCCCAATTCTTCAGCAATGGCGCGGGTCGTGACCACGCATGCAGACGCGCCGTCATTCTGTCCGCTTGCATTACCAGCCGTTACGGTCGACTCTGAATCAGACCTGCTGAGGATTGGGCGAAGCTTCGAGAGACTTGCCAGGTCGGCTTCCGGACGGGGATGCTCATCCTTGGTAACGATGGTTTCACCTTTCCGGCTATGCACTGTGACTGGAATAATCTCGTCATCAAAGCGACCGGCGTTCTGTGCGGCGACAGCGCGGCGGTGAGACTCGACGGCAAATTTGTCCTGCTCCTCTCGCGGAACACTATGGCTCCGACGCAGATTTTCCGCAGTTTCCAGCATTCCGCCTGGCACCGGGAAATTAATCCCGCCTGCGGTAACACGCCCGCGTGCCAGAGCATCATGAAATGCAAGAGATGTACCCTTGATACCCCATCTTCCCGCTGTAGAATAAAAAGGGGCGTTGGACATGGATTCTGCGCCGCCCGCAATAACGACAGACGAGGCTCCCGTCGCGACCTGCATCACGCCATTGATAATAGCCTGCAGGCCGGATCCACACCGGCGATCCAGTTGATATCCACCAATTTCAATTGGCAGCCCCGCATCCAGACCAACAACCCGCCCCAAGGCCGGCGCATCCATGGACGGATAGCACTGCGCAAAGATAACATCTTCAACCCGTTCAGAAAGACCCTCACATCGATCCAGCAGCCCGCTAATAACGATGCGGCCAAGCTCTTGGGCATGCAAGTCCTTAAACTGACCGCCAAATCGGCCAACAGGGGTACGAACAGGTTCACAGATAACAACGTCTTTAAGCATTATTTTTTTCCTTATTGCTTCAAATGCTGAAACTAGTATCCCCACGTTGTACGAGAGACATCCAAAACATGCAAACGTACTTTATCAAGTATAGGTTGGCAGTCGTGGCAATGCAGACTTGGAGAGAAGCTCCTACCCTGGTTGTATCGTTGCTTCCAAGTTGCAGCATTTTATTTGCATACCCACCGTCTGAGGTTAGAGGGTATGCAAATAGGTAATTCTTTCTAGATCGGACAGTCTTTGCGGAAATTCGGCGCGCGCTTTTCACGGTGGGAGGCACCCCCTTCCTTCACATCCTCGCCCATGAAGCCAAGCATTTCGAGCGCAGTAGACGCATCAAATATCGGTCCTGCCCCGACGCAGCCCGTTATTCAGTGAGTATTTTGTCCAGCGGATGGCGCTTTGAGAACCATTGGCAAGGTCCGTTGCGATACCGAGCGCTGTTTCCTGCAATTCTTCATCTTCAACGCACAAAGAAACCAGCCCAATCCGCTCTGCTTCCTCACCCGATACAGGCTTGCAGGTCAGTAAATAATATTTGGCTTTTGCCGTGCTGCAAAGGAGTGGCCAGACGATTGCGGCCACATCACCGACCGCAACACCCAGTCGGGGATGGCCATCGACAATTTTCGTGCGCTTACCCGCAATAGAAATATCGGCCAGTATACCGACGACCACCCTGTACCGGCCGCAAGGCCATTGATTGCGGAAATGATTGGTTTATTGCAATTGATGATATTGTATACGAAATCCTTCGCTTCCTTCCAGGTTGTCATGATCTCATCGAGATTTCCCGTCATTTTTTCGATCAACCCGAAATCACCTCCGGCCGAAAAGTCGAATTTCAACTTGTTGTAACTGGAGTATCGATCAGTCATTTTATTCGTTCTTCTTTTCTATTAAGCCACCACTGTCTATGACATTTTGTAAAACGAGTTGTGTTCTTCCAAAGGTCATTCCGGAAAATGCACGAGCTTCAATTTGATCGGCGGATTCATACCGCCAACTTCCGGAAACCTATGGTTCCTTGATCAGAACATTACCAACAAAAGCGCAACTTATATCAGCCGTATGGGTCTTATACGAACAGATAAAGAGGCCATCCAGAAAGATATGGAAACGGTTCTCGACTATTTCCCAGTTCTGAAAGATCGGCTGCACATGCCGGCGAATTAACTGAGCGGGGGACAGAAGCAAATGCTGGCAGTAGGTCGCGCTTTGATGGCCTCGCCAAAGCTTCTCCTGCTAAGTAAACCGTCTATCGGACTGGCGCCCTCCGACGCGGCCAGCTCGACCTGCATAGCTTTATAAAGTTTAAGGCAATTTGAACTGTAGATAATATTTGTTTGTCTTTTCAGTCTACTAGTCCGTGAGCTACGCCAAAATTTCGCCCTAATTCAAGTGCTTACTATGTGACAGCAGCGCATTACTGGTTTTGCTTCATTCGATAACGAGTTCACCCTTATCCCCAATAGTGTTTCCAATCGTTCCTATGAAAAGGTCGATGTGAAGCCGGTCGTATAGAGCTAGCGACCCTGTAGTGATGCGCAAGAGTCTTGATGAGTTAGTCAACAGAAAACAAAGCAGATGGAAAAGAAATACTATCCGATCATTGCGGCGCGTAACATCGCCATCACAATGCTCATTGCATTGTCGCCGTTCATGGCGTCAGCACAGACATCCGCAACGGGTTCAGGCCCTGCTGATGCTAAGCCCGTTCCTTCGCTAGAGGCCGAAGTTGTGACTGTTACGCCGGAGGGACTTTTCAATTCCGTGGTGGAGAGGGCCCGCGAGTTGGCAGCCAAGCCTTATGCTGAACCGGTGCAGACGCTCAATGGCAAACTTGGCGATCTTACGTATGAGGATTTCCAGAAGATCCGATTCCGCAAAGAAGCGGCATTGTGGCAGAATCAGACGCTTTTCGAGGTGCAATTCTTCCATCCCGGATTTCTGTATAAGTCGCCAGTTGGGATAAATGTGTTGGAGGACGGTAAGGTGTCCCCTCTGCCGTTCAACAAAGCATCTTTCCGCTATGACGGCGAGGGACTGGAAGAACAGGTTCCGGATGATCTGGGATATGCTGGCTTCCGAATCCAGTACCCGCTCAATAATCCCGATTACAAGGATGAGTTAGCGGTATTTCTGGGCGCATCCTATTTCCGGTTACTGGCGCAGAATCAATATTATGGCCTGTCTGCGCGCGGTTTGGCAGTAGATACCGCCCTTCCGAAAGGCGAGGAGTTCCCCTCCTTTCGTGAATTCTGGTTGGTCAAGCCGACCAAGGAAGCCACAAGCATGGTGGTTTTTGCCCTTCTCGACAGCCCATCGATTGCGGGCGCCTATAAATTTGTCATCAAGCCGGGTACGCGCACGGTGGTGGATGTCAATACTGAGTTGTTCCCGCGCGAAAGCGGTCATCAGATCGGTATTGCGCCCCTCACCAGCATGTTCCTCTATGGAGAAAATAGCACGCGGCATTTCGACGACTTCAGGCCGGAGGTTCACGATTCTGACGGTCTGCTAATGCATACTGGAAGTGATGAGTGGATTTGGCGCCCGCTGACGAACCCACGGCAGTTAAACGTCAGCGCCTTCATGGATTATGATCCCAAGGGCTTCGGGCTCATGCAGCGCGACCGGGACTATAACAATTACATGGATTTCGAGACCCATTATCACCAACGGCCCAGTTTGTGGGTGGAACCGCATGGTGGAGGATGGGGCAAGGGTAGTGTCCGGCTAGTGGAGATTCCGACCGATGAAGAGGTGAATGATAACATCGTGGCTTTCTGGGTGTTTGACCAGAAGTCCAGCACCGATAGACCCCTACAATTGGCCTACCGGATAACCAGCCTGAACAATTTGGATCTGCCCAATCATATGGCGCGGGTCCTGCGCACCCGCACCGGGTGGGGCGGTATTCCCGGCGCCAACCCGCCGCAACCCAGAAGCGTTCGGCGCTTTATGATCGATTTTCAGGGTGGCGATCTTTCTACCCTGCATCCGGAACAGCCGGTCAAACCTGAGATTCAAACCACACATGGTAAGATCGAGGACTTAGTGCTGCACAAGCTGCCGGGCACCGATATCTGGCGCTTATCATTCCGGCTGCAAGAGACCGGGGAACTAAAGGCCGATATGCGTGTTTATCTTACATTGAGGGGGAAGAGGCTGACCGAAACCTGGAGCTATCTCTATGAGCCTGTTAATGCCAAATAAGCGGAAAAACACATCTATCGCCTCGACAGGAGATACTCAGGGGGATCGGTTCTCCATTCCGTTCGGGTTGGAAAGACGCATCCTTTTCTTCACGCTGGTAGTGCTGACCGCTGGCCTTTCTTGCCGTATGATGTTCGACATCCTGGTGGCAAATGGGATGACGCTAATCGAGTTGATGATTCTCGTCCTTTTCACCATCACCTTTTCCTGGCTAGTGATCTCTTTCTGGTCCGCAGTAATGGGCTTCATCTGCCACCTCCTTAAGATCGACCCGCTGTCCCTCCGCCGCCGCATCAATGCGAAAGGCTTGATCGAGCATTCCCTCACGACACAGACCGCCATCGTGATGCCTGTTTATAACGAGGATCCGGAGCGCGTTTTCGCTGGCCTGGAAGCAACATATCGATCGCTCATGGAAACCGGTAAGGGCGAGCATTTCCATTTCTTTCTCCTAAGTGATACCCGCGACGAAGGCATTGCTCAGGCCGAAGAAAGGGGCTGGTGCGAACTGGTAGCACGCTTGAATGCAGAAGGCCGCTTCTTCTATCGCCGCCGCGAAGACAACAGCGGCAAGAAGGCCGGTAATATTGCGGATTTTTGCCGCCGATGGGGTCGCGCCTATGACCATATGCTGGTACTGGACGCCGATAGCGTGATGAGTGGCGAGACCATCGTGACCTTGACCGGCGCCATGGAAACCAATCCGGACTCCGGCATCATACAAACGGTGCCAATGCCAGTGCGGCAAAAGACATTTTTTGGACGCTACGTGCAGTTCGCTTCCCGGCTTTACAGCCCCATGTTGGCAACAGGGCTCAGCTTCTGGCAGATGAAAGAATGCAACTACTGGGGTCATAACGCCATCATCCGTCTGCAGGCTTTCTCCAACCATTGCGGTCTGCCCACATTGCCAGGAAAGGCACCCCTTGGCGGCGATATCCTGTCCCATGACTTTGTAGAGGCCGCGTTGATACGCCGGAGCAACTGGCATGTCTATCTTATGGCGGACCTGCGAGGGTCCTATGAGGAACTGCCAGGCAACCTTCTCGAGTATGCCAAGCGAGACAAGCGCTGGGCACAGGGTAATTTGCAGCATCTCAAACTCTTGGGTGTGCGCGGTCTGCACGGTATCAGCCGACTGCATTTCACCATGGGCGCACTGGCCTATGTGTCATCGCTTTTATGGCTATTGCTGCTGGTACTGACGACCATTGACGGGGTGATGCGCGCCGTCATTCCGCACAATTTCTTTGGCAACGGTCGGCAGCTGTTTCCTGACTGGCAAGTGGTGGAGTATGGCAAGATTGTCTCCCTGTTCACGCTGACGGTGATCATGCTGATTGGCCCCAAAATTGCCGGTCTGTTACTGACGCTGTCCAACAGTCAGGAACGCCGCGGTTTCGGTGGCGGTATCCGTCTCGTCATCAGCGCCATACTTGAAACCACATTCTCTATTTTCCTGGCGCCTGTAATGATGTGCCTGCACGCCTATTTCGTCCTGACCACGCTTGCTGGCCGTGTCGTATCTTGGGATGCCCAGAACCGCGAGAGCGTATATTTGTCGTATAGAGATGCGTCCCAAAGCCTCTGGGTGCCCACTATCGCAGGCATCGTCTGGGCAATTATCGCCTGGATTTGGGTGCCGGATCTCTTTTACTGGCTACTGCCGGTGACACTCGGCATGATGATCGCCATTCCACTGGCCGTCTGGTCGTCCTGTACCGGCTTGGGAAATGGTCTGCGCACTTATGGCTTTCTGCTCACGCCAGAGGAAGTAAATCCCCCGACTGTGCTGGAAAAGCTGGAGCAATGCCTGGAACGGACTAAGACCCGCCAGCGCGTAACCTCCATTCGAGCTACGATGGCGCCTCAGGAAGTGCAGAGTGAGATGAGCCCGGCGTCGATCTCCTATTACACTCAGGATTTCGAGAACTGGATATGGCGACTGATTACAGACCGTCAGCGTGGTCGCCCCACTATGAAAACCAAAAATGAATGAAAGTCAGCTTGCCTGAATCTCTTCGTATTTACCCGCGCGGATATAGGCAAGTTCGCGCAGTAATTTTGTCGTCGGGCGTAGTGCAAAGAAAATTGACCCAATCAGAAACATCCAAGTGCCGATAAATATCGTACTCTCATAAAAAAAGAGGATACTCCCGCCGACAAAGAATATCGCCGCAGAGAAATCAACGATTGTGTATATCAGCGCATAAAAAGCATAGATTTCTGTGTTTTTTTTGCTGCATGTATGGTTATTCGGATCAAACAATTTCATAATTCATCCTCCGCCGCCAGACTAGGAAGAACGGCTTACTCTCCTAAAATTACCCACGCCATCGAAATTAAAAGGCGTATCATTCCCATAATTCGCGTCACACATTTCGAATTCTTTGTATGAACTCTGTGAACATCGACAACAAGCGATCTAGCAATCGAACCTACTTCATCAGCGCTGTAACCTAAACGAAAAGTTAGTAGGAATGGCTATTTCTGTCGGAAATCGGTGAGGCCGTGCTGCCAGAAGAAAACGAACTCGTCTCAGTATTATGTACAAGGCTCTCTGTTAAGCAGCGCCAAGCTGCTGCCCCCCCCCCGCCATCTGCGACATCTCGTTGAAGCTTGAATATTTCTCATACTGTTTTTTGACATTAGCTCAACAGTCAGCTCAAAAACATTGTCCCTTTGACAGGCGTCTATTCTATCTTTCTATATTCTACTCATGTCCTGTATGTCTTTTTTGACGTTAATCATGACCCTGTCAGGACAATCAAGTATACGGCAG
>TARA_R100000049_G_C1957672_1_pt1 | contig 36970 bp, 29 predicted proteins | sample TARA_R100000049 | Tara Oceans TARA_R100000049 (sample SAMEA2619992) | marine metagenome | biome: marine biome (ENVO:00000447); feature: mesopelagic zone (ENVO:00000213) & marine oxygen minimum zone (ENVO:01000065); material: "saline water (ENVO:00002010), including plankton... | reverse complement strand
GGCCCAGCAGGGCCTGTACGAGTACGACGCGGTCTCCCGCCTGCGGGATTCCCAGCTGGGCGATGAGAAGGTCAAAGACATTCGTAACTACATCGTCAAAGGCAAGCTGTGGGAAGCCTTTGAGGCCGACGACCAGGTGGTGCTGCTGATCGACGAAATCGACAAGGCCGACATCGAATTCCCGAACGACCTGTTGCTGGAACTCGACCGGATGGAGTTCTTCGTTTACGAAACCCAGGAGTTCGTCAAAGCGAAGAAACGCCCGATTGTGGTTATCACCAGTAACAACGAAAAAGAACTGCCAGACGCCTTCCTGCGCCGTTGCTTCTTCCACTACATCAGCTTCCCGGACCACGACACCATGCAAGACATCGTGGACGTGCATTTCCCGGGGCTGCAGCAGCAAGTGGTGCGGGACGCGCTGGAAGTGTTCTTTGATGTACGCAAGGTACCGGGCCTGAAGAAAAAGCCGTCTACCTCCGAGCTGATCGACTGGCTGAAGCTGCTGATGGCCGATGAACTGTCTGCCAAGGCTCTTCAGGAAAAGGACAGCAGCTCGGCATTGCCGCCGCTGTATGGCGCACTGGTGAAGAACGAGCAAGACGTGCACCTGCTGCAGAAGCTGGCGTTCATGGCGCGCCGCCGCAACTGATCTCTGGCAAGAGTTTCGCTTTATGTTGATCGACTTTTTTCTCGAAGTGCGCCGGGCCAAGGTTCCGGCCAGCCTGCGGGAATTCCTGGACCTGCTGGAAGCCCTCCAGCAGCGCCTGGCCTTTGCTGATATGGAAGAGTTCTACTACCTGGCACGAGTGTGCCTGGTGAAAGACGAGCGCCATTTCGACAAGTTCGACCGGGCGTTCAAGGCGTATTTCGAAGGCATCGAAAACCTGGATGATCTGCTCGAGGCACTGATTCCGGACGACTGGCTGCGGGCCGAGTTCGAGAAGCATTTGTCCGAGGAAGAGAAGGCGAAAATCGAATCCCTGGGTGGCCTCGAGGAGCTGATCGAAACCTTCAAGAAGCGCATGGAAGAGCAGAAAGAACGCCATGCCGGTGGCAACAAGTGGATTGGAACGGGTGGCACCTCGCCATTCGGCGCCAACGGCTACAATCCCGAGGGTTTCCGCATTGGCCAGAAAGACGGTCGTCAGGGCAGGGCGGTTAAGGTCTGGGAAAAACGCGAATTCAAAGACCTGGACGACAGCATCACCCTGGGCATTCGCAACATCAAAGTGGCCCTGCGCCGGCTGCGTAAATTTGCTCGACAGGGGGCGGCCGATCAACTCGATATGGATGACACCATCCGCTCCACCGCCCGTAATGCCGGTTACCTCGACCTGAAGATGGTTCCGGAGCGGCATAATGCCGTTAAAGTGCTGATTTTCTTCGATGTGGGTGGTTCCATGGACCCGCACATCCGGGTCTGCGAGGAGCTGTTCTCGGCGGCGCGGCTGGAATTCAAGCACATGGAGTATTTCTACTTTCACAACTTCGTGTACGAGAGTGTGTGGAAGAACAATATTCGCCGCATGAATGAAACCAGTAGCACCTGGGACATCCTTCACAAGTACACGCCGGACTACAAAGTGATCTTTGTGGGTGATGCCACCATGGCACCCTATGAGATTACCCACCCGGGCGGCTCCATCGAGCACTGGAACGAAGAAGCCGGTGCCACCTGGATGCAGCGGATTACTGAGCACTTCAACAAGGTGGTCTGGCTGAATCCGCTACCGGAGAGCTATTGGGGTACCGGAGGGTCGCTGGGGATTACCCGGCAGCTGGTGGAAGACCACATGTACCCGCTTACCATTGAAGGCCTGGAATCGGCCATGAAGCAGCTGAGCAAATAAAAAAAGCCGATGCGCGGTTAACGCATCGGCAAAAGCTCGGCATATTCAAGCGGGGGTTGCCCATTCAGCGCTCCCGCCCCTTCCGTTAAAGCAAGTCAGGGGCCAACCCTTTCCCTTCCGAAGCAAGATCAATAAGTTAACCGGAAAATCGCTGTCTGGTTACTCCCTCTGGCCCCGTCATCTGTCAAATAAACCGACACTTTTGCCGTCTGACCCAAAATGCCATTTGGTGAATTGGATACCGTTCTTGGTTTGTAGCCGGTGTTACTCTTCCTTTCGAATTGTTACACAGCAGGATCAGCATGTTCGGCAGACAAAAATCACAACAGTGCCGGATACCCCCACGGAGCAGGGGGCTTTGGATATCCGGTCTTCCTGTTATGTTGATGATTGCAGCCATGGCCCAGGCCAGTGCTGCGGCCATCGACAACGCCATCAGTGGCCTGGAGGCTGAGGTCTCACGTCACGCTGCCAGCGTGCACACCCTTGAGAAACAGCTGCGCAAGACCATCGATACCCGCGTTGCGGTATTCCTCTCCCTCGCCAATCCGGAAGCACTGGACCTGGATTCTGTCGAACTGTTCCTGAATGGCCGGCCGGTTGGTAATCACCTCTTTACCCTTTCCGATAGGGATTCCCTTGAAGCCGGCCACAGCTACCCCCTGTTTAGCGGCCATATGGCGGATGGCAATCATCAGCTGACCGCCGTTATCAACGCCAGGGCGGTGAACAAGCGGTTTGTCCGTCGTGAGGTGGTACACCCGTTCCGCAAAGTGTCGGGTGCGATGCAGCTGCAGATGAGCATCGACGCGACCGGGCCGGATTACGAGCCCCGGGTTAGCCTGGACAAACAGCCGTGGGCCGGGGCGGCGACCTCTGAAGCCGGGAATGCTGCAATTGCCCGGCCCAACCGGCAAAAGGAATTACTGCAGGATGCCGAGCAGGCCCGGCAGCAGGGCAGGCTCGATAAGGCCGGTCAGATTCTGGCCGGGATGAAGGAAGGTTACCTGGCCGCAGTGGGTTACATGAACCTGGCGGCTGACTTTGCCGAGACCGACCTTGATCCGTCCCGGGCGCTGGTTGCCCTGCGGGTGGCTATGTCGATGGCGGCCCATGACACCGAGTCGGCACGCAGCCGTGATCTACTCGACCAGCTGCATCTGCGCGCCGGTTACCTGGCCCTGAATAACGAGGAATACGACAAGGCGTTGGGGTTTCTGGAAAAGGTCTCGCTCGACAGTTACCACGCTCCGAGGGCGCTTTACCTGCATGGCCTCGCTCTTTCCGGCAAGGAAAACCACCGGGGCGCGATGCAGAGCTGGCACCGGGCCAAGAAATTTCCCCTGGCGTTTCCCGGTGTGGCGGAAGCCTGGATCGGTATGGGGAGGGGCTACGACATTGCGGGTTATCCCGGCCAGGCCGGGGAGTCCTGGCTGGCCGCCAACGTGGCCTTTGAAGGCGAGCGCACAACCCTTTCCAAGCTGGCAGATGGCATCAAAAGCGATGGCGCCTATAAAACCCTGGTAACCGATGCCCGCGGCCCGCAGACACAGTGGTTCCTTTCGGACAGCCGAACCCTGACCCAGCCACGCATGGCCTATTTGCTTCGTTTCCTGGAAAAAGCCGACACCCAGATCGGGGTACGCCGGGTAGCCGGGCTGGACGAGATGTCGGCAATACTTGAAGAGAACCGGCACAACCTTGAAGTATTTGCGCAGGTCATCGAACACCACGGTGGCATGAACGATCTGTTGGTAGCAGCCCGGGAACTGGCCGCCACTGGCCGGGCGCTTGGCCAGCAGGTTCTGCAAGCCCGGCAGCAGGCGTCCGGCCAGCTGGATGAACTGGCCCTGGCCTTTGTGGCCAACGAAGACAGGCGCATGGAACACGCCATAGACAGAACCGAACAACAAGTGGCGCACCTGTACGAATACCTGGCACTGGAAAAACTGGCTTATGAAGCCAGCGGGGAGGGCGCCCAGTGACCCCGATGGCCCCAATGAAAAGCACCGCCCGGCTGAAGTTACGTACCTGCTTGCTGATGGCAGCGCTGGTATCGGCACCGGCACTGGCCCAGGAATCCTTCCGGGTGGAGCTTGGTCGCGACGGCGAAACCCTGGGTGATATGCGCCCGGTGTTCCTGAAATTCGAAAGCCGGCCATTACCGGCCATTTCGCCTGCCGAAGTTGCTCGCCGCTACCAGAAGTTGTTCGAGAGTTCTGACGAACCTGAAGTGCGCATCGATGCCCTCAACCGCCTGAACAACATCCGTGACCGATCCGGCCAGGAGGTGGGTTTTTCCGCCGAACAGGAGGCGGGTATCTACGAGGACGTGCTGGAGAGCTATGAAGACATCCTGGCCAGGGGGTCTTTCTCCGGCCGGCTGGATGAACTCCTGTACCAGATGGCGAAAGCCCACGCGCTGACCGGCCAGCACCAGCAGTCCATCGACCGGCTTGAGCAGCTGATCGGCCTGTATCCGAAATCTCCGCTGGTGCCGGAAGCCCGGTTCCGGGTTGCTGAAGCCGACTTTTCCGCCGGTCGTTACCGGGAGGCCGAAGCGGGGTATCGCCAACTGCTTGATGGTGATGGTAAACAGGATATCGCCTCAAAAGCCCGCTACATGATGGGCTGGAGCCAGTTCAAGCAGGGGGCAGGTGCCTGGGGTCGCTCGGTGGAATCGTTCATGGCGTTGCTGGATCAGCACCTGCCGGAGCCCGAACGGCTGAAGTCACCGCCGGCCGAGAGCCGGGACATGATCGAAGACAGCTTCCGTATCCTGGCGGTGATGGCGGCCCGCTCCGATAACGCCCGATCACTGGACCGCTGGCTTGCCGGGCGCAATCCGTCACCCTGGGTTCCGATTCTCTATGACCGGCTGGCGGATCTGCACGCCCATGAGGGCCGCTACCAGCAGGCAGTGGCGGTGAATGAAGCCTTTGCGGCAGCCTATCCGGACAACGCCGCAGCATCGGATATGCTGGCCCAGAGCGTTGAATTCTGGCAGGTGGCCGGAGATGCCGGAGCCGCCAGAGTCGCACGTTCCGATTATGTTACGCGCTTCGCTTCGGATGCGCGTTATACCGCCCTGAACGGCAACCAGAAGGCAAACTGGCGGGATTACAGCCGGTTCCTGGCCGACTATCACTACGCCGGTAAGCGCTGGAGCCGGTCGGCTGATTATTACGAATCCCTGGCGTTGCGAGCCGATAACACCGGCGAAATCCTGCACCTGGCCGGCGATGCAAGATTGCAGATGGGGCGCCTTGACCAGGCCCTGGCGAATTTCGAGAAAGCGGCCTACACGTATTCCCATGACCGCTCAGCGGAATCTGCCTGGGCGGCGATCAGCATTCTGCGGGGCAGGCTGGGCAACCGCTCCAAACCTGTTACCGGGGCACTGGCCAGCCTGAGTTCCGCCGAACAACGCTACACCAATGCCTTTGGGCCGGATGCCAGGCTGTCCGCTTTACGTGCCGATCTCGCCAACCGCTGGCTTGAAGCCGGCGACGGCCAGCAGGCACTTCGTTATGCGCGCGCCACGCTGGACTGGCCGGAAGCAAGCGCTCGGGAGCAGTACGCCGCCTGGCTGGTTACGGCCCGGGTAAGGCAGGGTGATGGCGACTATTCGCAGGCGGAGGCAGCCTGGCGCCAGGCGCTGCAACTGGTGCAGGCAACCCCTGAGGTGGCCGAGGCCCGGGATGATGAGCAGAAAATCCAGAACCAGTTGGCCACTGCAATATACAGACAAGCAGAAACCGCAGCGGGCGCTGGCAAGACGGCACTGGCCGTTGCCAATTTCCAGCGAGTGGAAACCATCCTCCCGGGCTCGGAAATTGCCATCAAGGCCCGCTTCGATGCCGCCAACACCCTGCTGAAGGCTGCAGACTGGCAAACCGCCATTAATGAATTGCGCCGGTTCCGCCTCGATTTCCCGGAAGATGCCCTTACGGCTGAAACCAGCGAAAAGCTGGTCTACGCCTATCAACAATCCGGTCAGCCGGTGAAAGCCGCGGGCGAACTCATGGCCGCTGCCGGTTCTGCGCCGGAGCCCTGGCCCATAAAATTGCGTGCCGCAGCGCTGTACCACGAGGCGGGTGCTGAGCCGGAACGTAACGATCTTTACCAGCAGTGGCTGGCCGTTGCGCCTGAGCCCACCGATGCGAGGGATCACCTGCAGCAGCAGAGTATGCGTCAGCGCCTGATTGAGTCCGGCATCGATGTTTCCAATCAGCAGAACACCCTGCTGGCCCGGGAAGACGCCAGTGAGTGGCACTCGGAAGAGACCCTGCAATGGGCCGCAGACGCTGCGTTGGCGCTGGGTTCCGATGCTGCTGAACGTTTCGCAGCCATTGCGTTGACTGCGCCCCTCGAAACCACCCTGGCCAGAAAACAGCAAGCCATGGAGCAGGCACAAACCTACCTGCTGCAAGCGGAGTCCTTTGCCGGTGAGGCCGTGCAGTCCGAAGTCCTTTACCGGCGCGCAGAGCTCTACCGAACCCTGGCCAGTGACCTGATGGCATCAGAGGTGCCGGCCGAACTGAACGATATGGAAACCATGCAATACCAGATGCTGCTGGAGGAAGAAGCCTTCCCGCTGGAAGAAAGGGCCATGGCACTGCATGCCCGTAACCATCAGCGCATTACCGGGCAGGGCTATGACCAGTGGATCGCCCGCAGCCTGGAAGCGCTGGCAGGTATGCATCCGGGCCGTTACCAGAGGGAACTGCGATGGATGAGCTGGAACATGGAGGGTAACGACGATGCCTGAGTTCAGTATTTGCTGCCGCACGGTCGGTGTGCTGGTGGGCTTGGCCATGCTGGCGGGGTGTGCCGCTTATGCGCCGGTCTCCAAACAAGCGGAACCGGAGCCTGTACGTTCGCCGGAGCAGGCCCGGGAACTGTCCCGGCAGGGCATGCTCGCGCACCAGCAAGGCCAGACATCGGTGGCCATTGAAGCACTGCAAAAAGCCGTGGCGCTGGCCCCGACCGACGCAGCAGCAGCCAACAATCTGGCCCTGCTGCTGAAGCAGCAAAACCGGTTTAAAGAAGCCGCCGGCGTGCTCAGAACCGCCATCCAGGGCAGCCCGGATGTGGCTGACCTCCATTACAACCTGGCAGTTATTTCAGAAATTTACCTGCTCGATCTTTCCGCTGCGCTTAACCATTACCAGCGCTATACCGAGTTGGCCGCGGAGGAAGACAAGGCTGTCACCGGCTGGATGGCCGACCTTCAGAGGAGATTGCAATGAGCCCGGTGATTCGTGCTGTCGCAACCGCCCTGATGCTGGTTTTTGCCCATGCTGCGTTGGCGCAAAGTGCCGACACAACCGAGGCCGAATCGCCTGAGCGGCCTGGCTTTGAGGTGGCCGGAATTTCCGCCAGTGGCGGCGAAGATGACCCCCGGGTGCTCTACATTTTGCCCTGGCAGGCACCCAGCCTGCCGCGCCGGCCTCGCGCTGAACTGAACCGGGAAGCCCGGGAACTGGATCAACCACTTTCAACCCGGACTCTGGAAAGCCATCGCCAGTTCCGGCAGACCCTGAACCCGCTGGTGCTGCAGCCCTTAACCGCAGCACCCGGCCAGACCCAACCGTGACACAGCAGTAAACGGAGAAACGCACCATGCTCGACACCATCATCCGATTCTTTCAGGAAGGCGGCCCATTCATGTACCCCATCGCGCTGGTTCTGGCGCTTGGGCTGGCCATAACACTGGAACGCTTCATCTACCTGGGAGCGGTGCGGCGCAGAAACCGGCTCGCGTTTGAGCGGGGCATTCTGCCGGCCCTGCAAAAGCGGGATTTCAAGCGGGCCATGAAAGCTGCGTCTACCTCCGACAGCGCCATTGCGGCCGTGATGGGGGCCGGGATTTCCCGCCTGCTGTCCAACAGCCGCCGTGAAGACATCGAATACGCCATGGAAGAAGGCTTGATGGAAGTCTTGCCGAGGCTGGAAAAGCGCACCCAGTACCTGGCAACCCTGGCCAATGTCGCCACGCTGCTTGGCCTGCTTGGCACCATCATCGGCCTGATCGCCGCCTTTACCGCGGTTGCCGCGGCGGATCCGGCCCAGAAGGCTACCTTGTTGTCGGAAAGTATTTCCGTAGCCATGAACACCACCGCCTTTGGCCTGATCTCGGCCATTCCGCTGCTGCTGTTCCACGCCTTGCTGCAAACCCGCACCAATGAAATTGTCGACAGCTTCGAGATGGCCGGCGTGAAACTGCTGAATATCGTGTCCGACCCGGATGCACCGGTCGCTGCGTGAGCCCGCATCATAAAGCCAGGACAAACAGGAGTATGGCGATATGAGACGTCGACATCGCAGGTTTGAGGCCTCGGCGGACCTGGACATTACCGCGTTTCTGAACCTGATGATCGTGCTGGTTCCGGTATTGCTGCTGGGCATGGTGTTCACCCAGATCCGCATGATCGAACTCAACTTCCCGGGCATGGAAGCGGGAGAGGCTCCACCGACAGACCAGTTCCGGCTGGTGGTTACCGTGATTCCTGGTGGGCTGGAAGTAGCCGACAGCGATCGCGGGCTGATCGAGGTGCTGCCGGCGAAAGAGCAGAATCAGGACTACGAGGGCTTACGCACGGTGCTGCAGCAGATCAAGTCCCGGGTGCCGGATAAAACCGATGTGATCCTGGAAGTGGGGCCGGAGGTGGATTACCAGACCCTGGTGACCGTCATGGACACGGTGCGTTCCTATCCGGCGGTGGTGGCTGCCAGCGTGGTGGAAGCGGAGCTGTTTCCGGATGTTTCCCTGATGGATGCTGAAGAGGGCCGGACACTGGCCGCACGGGCAGATGCGGCAAACGGGGAGGGCGCATGAAAACCTCCCGCAGAGCAAGGCTGCGCCAGCGTCATTACCGCAGGATGCACCGGGCCGGAGGCCTGAACCTGGTGTCGCTGATGGATATCTTCACCATCCTCGTGTTCTTCCTGATGGTGAATTCCTCTGATGTAAAAGTGATGCAGAACACCGCTGATGTGCCTTTACCGGTTTCCACCTCGGAGAAGGATGCCGTTGAGAACCTGACCATTCAGGTCAGCGGCCAGTCCATTCTGGTGCAGGGCCGGGAAGTCGCCCGGGTGGATGCCATCGGTGCCGATGACCTGCATGTGGCCGGATTGTCGGAAGAGCTGGCCTATCGTCGAAACCGCTGGACCGAGGTGCCGGAACAGGGGCTGGAAGTCACCATTATGGCAGGCCGGGAGACCGACTACCGGTTGCTGCGAAAGATCATGAAAACCTGTGTAGACGAGCAGTTCCGCCAGGTGCGGCTGGCCGTGGAAGCGGAGGTTCGCAATGGCTGAGCGTCAGCAGGTCGGAAGCACCCGTTTACCCTGGAGCCATGACCGGGCCGAAAGCATTCGCTTTGGCGTAATTGTGATCGTGATGCTGGCGGCATTCCTGGTGCCTGCGGTGATCATTCCGGGGCTGATCGTGCCCAAGTTGGAGCGGTCCGAGACCGAAAAGGTTCCGCCCAGACTGGCCCGGCTGGTCGAAGCCCCGGCGCCGGTAGAACCGCCCGAGCCGGTCAAACCCGAACATGAACCCGAACCTGAGCCTGAGCCAGAGCCGGAGCCCGAACCGGTCGCAAACGTCGAGGAAGTGACGCCGCCGGAACCGGCTCCGCAGCCCCAGCCGGAACCTGCAAAACCGGTGGCAACCGTCGCGGATAAGCCTGCCCAGACTACCGAGCAAGCGAGGGAAACCGCCTCCCGCTCCGGCCTTTTTGCCATGAAAGATCGGCTGGCCGCCTTGACCCGAACAGAACAAACGCCGGTACCGGTGGCACGGCAGGCCAATATCACCGGTGATGAATCTGATGTGGCGGAACCCGAGGTGAACCGGGAGCAAGCGTTAGCCGGCAGTGGTGGCGTGCAGGACAGTGACGCGCCAGTCAGGGAGGTAGAGGTTGCCGAACACCAGGTGACTCAGGTGCAGGCACCGAAAGAAGAGGTGCAGGTGGCCCGGGCGAAACCTGCTGCCAGGCCTTCGGTTGGCCAGCGCGCCATGAGCAATATCCGGCAGGTATTCGATGCCCAGAAGAGTGTGCTGTATTCGCTGTACCAGCGGGAGCTGCGGCAAGATCCGACCCTGGAAGGCAAGGTTACCCTGGAACTGGTTATCGAGCCGGATGGTAGCGTCTCGGCCTGTCAGGTGGTGGGCTCAGAGCTTGGTAACCCGGGCCTTGAGCAGCGCATCGCCATGCGGGTTCGGATGTTCAACTTCGGATCGGCGCAGGTAGAAACCCGGAAGGTTCAATTCCCGATTGAATTCCTTCCGGGCTGATCAGCGCCGGTTCAGCCTTCGATGGTAATCTTCGGCAGGCGGGGTTTCTGCAGGGAAATTTTCTCGGTAGGGGCGATCACCTTGGCTTCGCCGCTTACCACTTGCTGGTCGTTCTGGTTGCGCACATCGCAACCGAACACCACCCGGTTCTTCGGTTCCTTGGCCAGCACCGTGAGGGTGACGGTCAGGGTATCGTCCAGCTTCACCGGCCGCTTGAATGCCAGGCTTTGCTCCAGGTAGATCGTGCCCGGGCCCGGCATCACGGTCGCCAGTGCGGCAGAAATCAGGGAGCCACTCCACATGCCATGGGCAATGCGTTCCTTGAACATGGATTCCGCGGCAAATTCGGAGTCCAGGTGCACCGGGTTAACGTCTCCGGACACGGCCGCAAACAGCACCAGCTCGTCTTCAGTCAGGGTTCGGGTGAAGGTGGCAGAATCGCCTTCGTTCAGCTCGCTGTAGGTGATATTTTCCAGGGTATCGAGGGTGTCGCTCATCACAGGCTCCGGTGATTGGTGTTTCCAGCAAGGGGAGTGCTTTCGTTGTCCTGAAACCTACCTCATCGTTAACAAAACTGCTATTCTCTCCACCACTTTTTGAGGCTGATACTTTTGTAGGGTTGATTTTTTAATCAATTCGCGCCGTTCAGACAGGAGATGGTGATGGATTTCGAGCAGTTCTATCAAGACAAATACCCCGCCGGCATTCCCCGGGAGGTAGACCTTAAGAAATACAAGAACATGGTGGATGTCTTTGAGCAGGCCGTTAAGAAATACGGTGACCGCCCCGCATTCTCCGCAGTCGGCGCTACGCTGACCTACAAGGATCTTGATACCCAGAGCCGCAACTTTGCTGCATGGCTTCAGAACAAAACCGACCTGAAACCCGGCGACCGCATCGCGGTACAGATGCCCAACGTTTCCCAGTATCCGGTAGTAGTTTTCGGTGCCATGCGTGCGGGCATGATCGTGGTGAACACCAACCCGCTGTACACCACCCGTGAAATGGAGCACCAGTTCAACGACTCCGGCGCCAAGGCCCTGGTGGTGCTGGCTAACATGGCGGAAAACGCGGAGAAGGTGCTGCCTCATACCGGTATCGAGCATGTCATCATTACCGAAGTGGCCGACATGCATTCACCGCTCAAGCGTACCCTGATGAACGCTGCGGTTAAGTACCTGAAGAAAATGGTACCGCCGTTCAACATCCCCGGTGCCCACAAGCTGCCAGCCGTGCTTAGCGCCGGTGCTCGCGAGAAGTTCACCCCGGTCGACATCAAGCTGGATGACCTGGCTGCACTGCAGTATACCGGCGGTACCACAGGCGTAGCCAAGGGTGCCATGCTGACCCACGCCAACCTGGTGGCTAACCTGACCCAGGTTCGCCCGATGCTGGAAGATCAGATTGAAGAAGGCAAGGAAGTGGTGATCGCACCGCTGCCCCTGTACCACATTTATTCCTTCACCCTGAACTGCGGCATCATGATGGAAGCCGGTGCCCACAACATCCTGATCCCGAACCCCCGTGATATCCCGGGCTTTGTGAAGGAGCTGCAGAAGCAGAAGTTCTCCGCCTTTATCGGCCTGAACACCCTGTTTGTCGCCCTGTGCAACAACGAAGAATTCCAGGACCTGGACTTCTCCGGCCTGAAGCTGACCGCCTCCGGTGGTATGGCCCTGACCAGCGACACGGCCAAGATGTGGGAGCGTGTGACCGGTTGTGAAATCAGCGAAGGTTACGGCATGACCGAAACCTCCCCGGTGGTTACCTTCAACCCCCGCAGCGCCATCCAGATTGGCACCATCGGCCTGCCGATTCCGTCTACCGTGATCAAGACCATTGATGACGACGGCAATGAAACCCCGGTTGGCGAACCTGGTGAGCTGTGCGTGAAAGGCCCGCAGGTAATGCGTGGTTACTGGCAGCGCCCGGATGACACCCAGAAGTCCTTCACTGAAGACGGTTACCTGAAAACCGGCGACATCGCGCTGATCCAGGAAGACGGCTACATCCGTATCGTCGACCGTAAAAAAGACATGATTATCGTGTCTGGCTTCAACGTGTTCCCGAACGAAATCGAAGACGTGGTAACCAGCCATCCGAAAGTGGTGGAGTGTGCTGCGGTTGGTATCCCGGATGCCAAGAGCGGCGAAGCCGTGAAGGTTTACGTGGTGCCCACCAAGGAAGGCGTAACCGCCAACGAGATCAAGGAGTTCTGCCGCGAGCGCCTGACCGCGTACAAGGTGCCCAAGCACTTTGAATTCCGCGACGAACTGCCCAAGAGCAACGTGGGCAAGATCCTGCGCCGCGAACTGCGGGATGAAGCCAACGCCTGATTCCAGGTGTTGCCTGCTCTCCCGGGAGAGCCCAGAGACCCTGCTTCGGCGGGGTCTTTGTGTTTCTGCAGGGGCGATTTCCCGTTAGACTGTGGCGCCTGAACAGATCCAGCCCCCAGCAAGAGCCCGTAAACCGAGCAATGACAGAACCGACCCGTAGTAACGCACCCGATACCACCACCGCTGACCCGCAAGCAGCCGTGAAGGCCTTTATGAGCCAGCTGGACGCCTGTAACCAGCAGGAAGCGGCGCGCATTATTCGTCAGGTCAGCCGGAGCAAGGGCAAGCCCGGGCAGAAGGATCTGGAGAAAATGGCACGTTGGCTGGACCAGGGGCTGGAGAAGGTGCAGAAGCGACAAGTCCTGCACAAGCCTGCCAGTTTTCCGGACAGCCTGCCGGTCAGTGCCCGGGTAGAGGACATCAGCCGGGCCATCGAGCAAAACCAGGTGGTCATCATCGCCGGCGAAACCGGCTCCGGTAAAACCACCCAGATTCCGAAAATCTGCCTGAACCTGGGCCGGGGCATCCGCGGGCTGGTGGGCCATACCCAGCCCCGGCGGATTGCCGCACGCAGTGTGTCGGCCCGGATTGCGGAGGAGCTGGGCGAGCAGGTGGGCCAGCAGGTGGGTTACCAGGTGCGTTTCACCGATAACACCTCCGAGTCGTCCCGGATCAAGGTGATGACAGACGGTATCCTGCTGGCGGAAATCCAGCACGACCGCTTTCTGGACAAGTACGACACCCTGATTATCGATGAAGCCCACGAGCGCAGCCTGAATATCGACTTCCTGCTGGGCTACCTGCGCCAGTTGCTGCCCAAGCGGCCGGACCTGAAGATCATCATCACCTCCGCCACCATTGAGGTAGAGCGCTTCAGCGAGTTCTTTGACAAGGCTCCGGTGATTGAGGTCAGCGGCCGTACCTATCCGGTGGATGTTCGCTACCGCCCGCTGGCGGGAGATGAAGACGACCGGGATCAGGGCTGGACCGATGGGGTGCTCTCGGCACTGGAAGAAATCGAACAGCACGAGCGCTCGGAAAAACAGCCCCCGGGGGATGTACTTGTGTTCCTGCCCGGCGAACGGGAAATCCGTGCCCTGAGCAAGGTGCTGCGCCATGCCGAGCTGCGGCACACCGAAGTGCTGCCGCTGTATTCCCGGCTCAGTAACCAGGAACAGAACCGCGTTTTCCAGGCCCACAAGGGCCGGCGCATTGTGCTCTCTACCAACGTGGCGGAAACCTCCCTGACGGTGCCTGGCATCCGCTATGTGATCGACACTGGTGTTGCCCGCATCAGCCGTTACAGTGTGCGCTCAAAGATCCAGCGCCTGCCTATCGAGCCCATCTCCCAGGCCAGTGCCAACCAGCGGGCAGGGCGCTGTGGCCGGGTGGCACCGGGTATCTGTTTTCGCCTGTACGATGAAACCGATTTTCTGAATCGCCCGGAGTTCACCGATCCGGAGATTCTGCGCACCAACCTGGCCTCGGTTATCCTGCAAATGGCCACCTCCGGGCTGGGCGAGATTCGCCATTTCCCGTTCCTGGAAGCACCCGATCGCCGGCAGGTGAACGATGGCTACAAACTGCTGGAAGAGCTGAGCGCGGTTGACGACAAGCGCCGTGTCACCAAACTCGGCCGTACCATGGCCCGCCTGCCGCTGGACCCGCGCCTGGCCCGGATGCTGGTCACCGCGGCAGACCACGGCAGCCTGGCAGAGGTGCTGATCGTGATTGCCGGCCTCAGCATCCAGGACCCGAGAGAGCGGCCCCAGGACAAGCAACAGGCGGCAGACCAGGCGCACGCCCCGTTCAACGACAAGGAATCCGACTTTGCCACTTTGCTGAACATCTGGAACTGGTTCGAGGGACAGCGCCAGGAGTTGTCCCAGAACCAGCTCAAAAAGCTGTGCCAGAAGACCTTCCTGAGCTGGATGCGCATGCGTGAGTGGCGCGATATCCATCGCCAGCTGACCCTGATTTGCCGCGAACAAAAGCTCAGCATGAACCGGGACTCCGCCAACTACGACCGGATCCACAAGGCTATCCTGGCCGGGTTGCTGGGCCAGATTGCCGTGAAAGTCGAAAAGCGGGAATACCTGGCCACCCGAAACCGCAAGGTGATGATCTTTCCCGGCTCGAAAGTGGCCAAGTCCGGCCCCAAGTGGATCGTGGCGGCAGAAATTGTCGAAACCAGCAAGGTGTTCGCCCGCATGGTGGCGGGCATACAGCCGGAGTGGGTGGAGCCGCTGGCCGGGCATATTGTGAAGCATCATTATTTCGAGCCGCACTGGGAACAGAAGCGGGCCCAGGTCATGGGCTATGAAAAGGTCACCCTCTACGGCCTGGATGTGGTGCCCAAACGCCGCATTCCCTACGCCAAGGTCGACCCGGAAGAATGCCGTAACCTGTTTATCCGGCGGGCGCTGGTGGAGGGCGATTATCAGTCCAAAGCCCCCTTTATCGCCCGCAACCGGGAAATGCTCGACACCGTCGAAAACCTGGAGAAGAAAACCCGTCGCCGCGACCTGCTGGTCGACGACGAAGTGCTGGTGGCCTTCTACGACGAGCGCCTGCCTTCGGAAATCGTCAGTGGCCGGCATTTTGAGAGCTGGTGGAAAGGCCTGTCGGCAGAAGAACTGAAAAAGCTGGAACTGACCGAAGCTGATGTGCTGCAACGCCCGCTGGACCAGGGCGCGGCGGAGCAGTATCCCGACTATCTGGAGTGGGAAGGGGTGAAATACCCCCTGAGCTATGAATTCGAACCCACCAGCGAGCGTGACGGGGTGACCCTGAAAGTGCCGCTGATGGCCCTGAAGCAGATTCCCTCCCGCCGGTTGGAGTGGCTGGTGCCGGGTCTTTTACGAGAGAAATGCATCGCACTGGTTAAAGGCTTGCCCAAATCCCTGCGCCGGAACTTCGTGCCGGTGCCGGATTTTGTCGATGCCGCGCTCGCCAACATGCAGCCGGGTAACGAGCCGCTGGCCCTGAAGCTGGGCGAGCAGCTGCGCCGGATGACCGGTGTGCAGATTGACCCCCAGGCCTGGCCGGAAGACGAATTACCCAGACACCTGCGGATGAACCTTCGGGTAACCGGCAACAAGGATAAAACCATTGCCGAAAGCCGGGACACCGACGAGCTGCAGGCGAAGCTTGAGGGCAGGGCAACCGAAGCGCTGGCGTCGGTTACCAGCGAAAACACTGGCGAACACAAGGTAAAGGAATACCCGGACTGGCAGTTCGGCCGTCTGCCGGAGCAGGTCCAGACCGAAAAGGGCGGCATGCAGGTAACCGTGTACCCGGCCTTGGAAGACCTGGGCAAACAGGTTCGGGAAATCCGCTGCCTGGACCGGCTGACCGCCGGGGATACTACCCGCCGTGGTATCGCCCGCCTGATCATCAACCGTTTCGGAAACACCCTGTCAGACCTGGAGCGCAAGCTGCCCCGGTTCAAGCAGTCGGCACTGATGTTTGCCCCGGTCGGGCAGGCAAAGGCACTGCTGGATGACCTGTTGTTGTCTGCGGTGATGCAGCACTTCCTGGCCGGGGACCTGCCCAGGGATGAAAACGCCTTCAACCGGGTTTACGAGCAGCACCGGGGCGATTTCATTCCAGCCCTGGAAACGGCTGATGAGCGACTGTTCCAGGCCATGAGCGGCTACCAGAAGGTGGCAAAGCAACTCAAAGGCAAGATCAACCTGGCCCTCGCCAACAGCATGGCAGACCTGAAATTCCAGTTGCAGCACCTGGTGTATCCCGGTTTCCTGGTGGCTACGCCGGCAACGTGGCTGGATCGATTCGGGGTGTATTTCGAAGCGGCTTTGATACGGCTGGAGAAAATGCCCCGGGAAATGGGTCGGGAGCGGGAGTTTCTGCACACTATCGAGCCGCTCTGGGCCCGTTATGCCACCAGGCAGGAACAGCAGAAACGCCAGGGCGTTCGTGACCCGGAACTGGAACTGTACCGGTGGATGCTGGAAGAGTACCGGGTCTCCTTCTTCGCCCAGCAACTGGGCACCGCCATGACGGTATCGGTCAAGCGGCTGGATAAACAGTGGGAAAACACCCGGATATAAATTGCACCAGCCTGGTGCCCGTGGATGATAGTCCAGCGGGCAAATCCGACGGACTGTGTTAGTATTTCTGACAGTTAATTGTCAAAAACTGTTTTATAACCATGACGTGGGGTTATTGTGATTAAAGCCGTCATCAGCGGAACCGGCCTGTTTACGCCGCCCGCCATCATCGAGAACGACGAACTGGTCGAAGCCTTCAACCAGTATGTAGAGCTGTACAACAATGAGCATGCGGAAGAGATAGCCCGCGGCGAGCTGACAGCCCTGCAACCCTCGTCATCTGCTTTTATCGAAAAGGCGTCTGGCATCAAGCGCCGGCACGTGATCGACCGGGAAGGGATCCTGGACCCGAAGCGGATGAAACCGTACATTCCCGAGCGCAGCAACGATGAGCCATCGGTGCAGTGCGACATGGCAGTTGCAGCCTGTAAAGAAGCCCTTGAGCAGGCAGGTAAAACCGCCGCCGATGTAGACGCGGTGATTGTGGCTTGCTCCAACATGCAGCGCGCCTATCCCGCCGTGGCTATTGAGGTGCAGGAAGCCCTGGGTATTAACGGCTTCGCCTACGATATGAACGTAGCCTGCAGTTCCGCCACCTTCGGTTTGCAGGCGGCGGTGAACTCGGTGGAGAACGGTGCTGCCCGTGCGGTTCTGGTGGTGAGCCCGGAAATCTGCTCCGGCCACCTGAACTTCCGTGACCGCGACAGCCACTTTATCTTCGGTGACGCCTGCACCGCCATCCTGGTGGAGCGTGAAGAGAACACCCAGCCGGGGCAGGGTTTCGAGATTCTGGGCACCAAGCTCAAGACCCAGTTTTCCAATAACATCCGCAACAACTTCGGATTCCTGAACCGGGCCGATGACAGCGGTGTGGGCAAGCCGGACAAGCTGTTTATCCAGCAGGGCCGGAAAGTCTTCAAGGAAGTGTCACCGCTGGTGGCTTCCACCATCCAGGATCACCTGGCTTCCCTGAATCTGGAACCGGACAACCTGGACCGCATGTGGCTGCACCAGGCCAACCTGAACATGAACCAGTTGATTGCCCGCAAAGTTCTTGGCCGGGATGCCACCGAGCAGGAAGCACCGGTGATTCTGGACGAATACGCCAACACCAGTTCAGCCGGCTCCATCATTGCCTTCCACAAGCACAAGGATGACCTGAAAGCCGGCGACCTGGGAGTGATCTGCTCCTTCGGTGCCGGCTATTCCATCGGCAGCGTGGTGGTTCGCCACCGCTAATCCGGTTTACCTCGCTGCCAGGGCCTTCAGGGTGTCTGGCAGCGGGGTGGATTTGCGGGTTGTCCGGTCTACCCAAACGATCTTTGCATAGCCTTCCGCGTATACATCGCCGGTGTCGGCATCTTTCAGCAGATGGTAGGTGTCGAGGCTGGTCGTTCCCGCTTTGTCTGCATAGGTTTCAACAACCACGCTGGCAGGGTGCGTCAGTTCCTTCAGAAAGGTGGCGCTGGTCTTTATAATGACCGGTCCGGTCGGGTCTTCTGTTTTACCCAGACCCAGTTCCGCCAGCCAGACAATGCGGGCTTCCTCGTAAAAACGGAAGTAAACTGTATTATTGGCGTGGCCGTATGCATCCATATCGCCCCAGCGCAGGGCCATGGACATTGAGCTGACGGGATTACCCGGTACAGACATCTGAGTTTCCTCCGGAACAGTGACACAAGAATAATAAAACGCCGGTATTGTCGACGAACTGAAACAGGTTAAACAACCCGAGAGTGCAAAATGAGAGAGTTTGATATCCGGCGTTGGGCGCCCGGCGTGCTGCTGTTTATGGCACTGGCCCTTGGTGCAACAACCGTGCAGGCCCAGAATCTGCAAGAGCCGCCCATGGAAGGCGAGGCGATGCCTGCCAATACCGACGACCCCTACGAGAACTGGAACCGCAAGGTCTACGCCTTCAACGATGCCATCGACCGCTGGTTCCTGCGCCCGGTAGCCAGTGGTTACCGGACCGTGACCCCGGACATCGTAGACCGCGGGGTAACCAATTTCTTCAACAACCTCACCGAAATCCGCAACTTCACCAACAGCCTGTTTCAGCTGAAAGGGGAGTCGGCCGTGGTGGCCTTTGGCCGGTTTACCTTCAATACCGTGTTCGGCCTGGGCGGTATCTTTGATGTAGCCACGGCGTGGGATCTGCCCGAGCGGCCGGAAGATTTCGGCCAGACCCTCGGCCACTGGGGCGTAGGTTCCGGCCCTTACCTGATGCTTCCGCTGCTGGGCCCGTCCACGCCACGGCATTTTAGCGGCCTGGCCTCGGACAGTTTTATGCTGCCGTCAGCCTGGGATGCGGTCGACAGCCCGGAATGGTATTACCTGCGCACCCTGCAGATTGTTGATAAGCGGGCAGATCTGATTCCAGCAGAAAGCTTTATTTCCGGGGACCAGTACACGTTTGTGCGCAATGCCTTCCTGCAGCGTCGTGAATTCCTGATTAACGATGGTAAGATCACGGAAGATCCCTTCGCGGACGACGACGATTTCATGCTCGAGGATTTCTGAGCAGTAAAGCCGGGAGGCAACAGGTGATCAAGGACCCCAGAATTTCCCGTTTTCGCAAAGCCCTGGCCGGCGCCACGACCTATGAACAGTGGATGGAAGCCGGGCTGGAGCTGGATTTTCTGGAAGGTAATGCCGAGTGGAAGGAAGAGTTTGTTTCTGACCTTTACCACTACGAGCTGATCTACGATCGCCTGAGCAACCTCAAACAGTATCGCCAGCAGAACGACTTCGAGCGCCTCAAGCGGGCGCTGCGCGAAGGGCTGCACCACGATCTGGGTAATATGGGGAACCCGGCCCTGTACACCCGTTCCCGGGTGGGCACCAAGCACCTGATCGAAGAATACATCAGCCAGGCGTGTGAAGCCCTGGATTATCTGTGCGATCACCCGGTGCCGGGCTTTCCGGTTTACGACAAGCTGCAGTTCTTCCGCGATACCCTGACCAGCTTCGGCCGGCCCACGCTGTTGCTCAGTGGTGGCGCATCGCTGGGCATGTTCCATTTCGGAGTCATCAAGGCACTGTGGGAAAAGGGGTTGCTGCCCCAGGTGATCGCCGGCTCCAGTATCGGCGCCATTATCGCGGGTATTCTCGGGGTGCACACCGATGCCGAGATACCGGAAATGCTGGTGCCGGAGAACCACAACCTCAAGGCCTGGAAATGGCGCGGGCTGATCAGCGCCATGCGCGGCGAAGGCCTGATGGACCAGCAAACCCTGCAGCAATGCCTGCGCGCGAATATTGGCGAATACACCTTCGAAGAAGCCTATCAGCGTACTGGCCGCAGCATTAACATCAGCGTGTCGCCGGTGCAGTCCAATCAGAAAGCCCGCTTACTGTGCGGTTACACCTCGCCGTACCTGATGGTGTGGAGCGCCGCCCTGGCCAGTGCGGCGGTGCCCGGGGTGTTCCCGCCGGTTACCCTGATGAAGAAAGACCTTTACGGTAATGCTCTGCCGTACATGCCCAGAATCCAGTTTGTGGACGGTTCCGTGGTCAGTGACCTGCCCATCGAGCGCCTGATGCATTTGTACGATGCCAATTTCAGCATCGTCAGCCAGACCAACCCCCATGTGGTGCCGTTCCTGGCGGAACACACAGACGAAAAACTCTCGCTGCCGCGCCTGCCAATGCATTTCCTGAAGTCGGAAGTGCAGTTCCATGGCCGTGGCGTGTTCGACTACCTGCGCAAGCGGGTTCGCCCGGAATTGCTCAGGCAGGCCTCCGGGCAACTGTATACCATCATGGCCCAGCGTTACTCCGGCGACGTAACCATTGCCCCGGAGTATTCCTTGCGGCACTATCGCGGCATGTTGTCGAACCCGAGCCCGGAGTATGTTCGCGAGATGATCCTGGCTGGCGAGCGGGCCACCTGGCCGAAGATTTCGATGATCCGGACCCATGCCCGGATTTCCAAGACCCTCGAACGTTGTGTGCGCCGCCTTAAGCAGCAGAACCGGCGGGCGGTAGAATTGAAACTGGTCAGCGGTACTGCGCCGGCCAGGTCCTGAGGAAACATGTACTACGATTTTTTTGGCTTTCGGGAACCGCCTTTCTCCATTGCGCCGGACCCCCGCTACCTGTACCTGAGTGACCGCCACAAAGAAGCCCTGGCGCACCTGATGTATGGCGTGCAGGGGCAGGGCGGTTTTATCGTGATTACCGGTGAGGTAGGAACCGGCAAAACCACGGTCTGCCGCTGTTTTATCGAGAACGCACCGGAACACGTCGACATTGCGCTGATTCTCAACCCCCGGCTCTCGGCCCGGGAGCTGCTGTCGGCTATCTGCGACGAGCTGGGCATTGCCCACGCCGCCAACGCGACCATCAAGATCCTGGTGGATGCCATCAACCAGGACCTGCTCAAGGCCCACGCCGCCGGCCGGCACAAGGTACTGATTATCGACGAGGCCCAGAACCTCTCCGCAGAAGTGCTGGAGCAGCTGCGCCTGCTGACCAACCTGGAAACCGCCGAGAAAAAGCTGTTGCAGATTGTGCTGCTGGGCCAGCCGGAGCTGCAGGACATCCTGGCCCTGCCGGAGTTGCGCCAGCTGAACCAGCGGGTAACCGCCCGTTACCACCTGGATGCCATTGACCAGGCGGAACTGCCCGCCTACCTGCAATACCGGCTGAGCGTGGCTGGCCTGCGCGGTGACCTTTTTTCTGCCGGTGCGGTCAAAAACCTGTATCGCGCCAGCGAGGGTGTACCCCGGTTGATCAACCTGATCAGCGACCGTGCATTGCTGGGCGCCTATGCCGAGGGCGAGCACCAGATAACCCGCGCCCACATCAAGCGGGCCGCGAAGGAAGTGACCGGTGGTATCCGTAACGGCAGCCGCCGGACCGGCTCCGGCGGGCCGGCCAAAAGCCAGCTGGCCCTGGTGGCAGCCAGTATTCTGCTGGCCATTATTGCCACCCTGTGGCTGCTGGACAGTCCGGATTCGGTGAACACGGCCCTGGCCGATAGCGACCCGGAAGTTCAGGCCGGTGGCACCATAGAGCGGGACGAGACTACAGATCCCGTTCCTGTAGAACAAAGCCCCGAGCCGGCCGAACCCGCTGCCACCCAGCCGGCTTCGTTTGTTCTCGACAGCCACGCCATGCCTCGCGCCGAGGCCTTTGTGGAACTGTTTGGTATCTGGGGCAACGACTACAACCCTGCCGCTTTCCCCAACGCCTGTGACCACGCCCGGAATTCAGGTTTGCGTTGCCTGGAGCGCCAGGGCAGCCGCCGCAGCCTGGAATTTATTGATCGCCCGGCCCTGTTAGTGCTCAAGCCGGAAAATGGCGAGGCCCGCTATGCGGTGCTGCGTTCACTGGATGGCGACACCGCCACCCTGGCGGTTCCGGGGGGCACCGAAACGGTTCCGTTCCGGGAACTGGAGCGCTATTGGTTCGGTGATTTCCAGGTACTCTGGCGGGTGCCGGAATTCATGACCGGTGACGGCTTCTACGGCGATGAGTCCGGCCAGGAGCTTTGGATCGGGGCCCGCATGATGGAAATCGCAGACCGGCTGGCCGGTTCCGGGCCAGAAAGTACCCGGATAAAGCGCCTGGCCATGGAGCAGCAGGTGCGCTGGTACCAGGAGCAGAAAGGTTTGACGGTAGACGGTATTCCCGGCGCCATGACCATCATTCAGATGAACAACGACCTGAAAGTGCGGGTGCCGCGCCTGGTAACAGCCCCGGCGGGAGGCAACCGGTAGGTTATGTCGTACATTCTTGATGCCCTCAGAAAATCCGAAGCGGAGCGCCGGCAAGGCAAGGCTCCGGATCTCGGTCATCAGGTACAGATGGTGTACCGGCCGAAGAAAAAGCGGGTACCCGCGGTGGTATGGATTGTGGTGCTGGCCTTGCTGGTCAATGCCGGGGTGATGGCCTATGTGTTCTGGCCGGACACCGGCCCGGCTGCCGCCGTCATTCAGTCCGAACCGGCCCCGGAACAACCGGCACCGACAGAACAGCCTGCTGCAGAAACTCCGAACGTGAAGCCCGAACCGGAACCGGTTGCAACTGTCCAACCGGAGCCAGCCCCGGCGCCGGTGGCACAAGTCCCGGATGTACCGGAAGCCCACTCCGGCACAGAAGAGCTCTGGGCAGAACCGGTGGTGATCGTGCCCAGCCAGTCAAAATCCAATCCGGGCTTGACCCAGCCCCAGCCAGAGGGCAGGGTGCCGCATCTGGTAGAATTGCCCCTGTCCTTTCAGAAGAGCGTGCCCGACTTGACCTTCAACAGCCACATCTATTCCTCGGACCCGTCCGCCAGCCGCGTGATGATCAATAATCGTTACCTGCGCACCGGCGACCGGTTCGAACAGCTCACCATTGAACGCATTACCGAAGACGGCGTGGTGCTCAGCAAGAACGGCCAGTACTTCCGTGTTGGTACCGTGAGGGACTGGGTGAGTCCGAGATAATGGCCCTGACAGAAGACGTAAAGCAGCAAATCCAGCAGGCCTACCGTGACTTGCTGGCCGGCAAGGACATCCGTGCCCGTTATGGCCAGCGCCTGATGATTGCCGAGATTGCCCGATACATGGGCGATATCACCGACAACGATGGCCAGCGCACCTCGCCGCCGGCCACCTGCGTGGTGGAGGCCGGTACCGGTACCGGTAAAACCCTGGCGTACCTGATTGCGGCCATCCCTGTGGCCAAGGCGCTGGGCAAAACCCTGGTGATTTCCACCGCCACCGTTGCCCTGCAGGACCAGATCGTCCTGAAAGACCTGCCGGACCTGCGCAAGCACAGCAAGCTGGATTTCAGCTGGACCCTGGCCAAGGGCCGTGGTCGTTACCTGTGTATGTCCCGGCTGGAATCCAGGCTGCACGACGAAGGCCATGGCGACAGCGACACCATGCCGCTGTTCCTGCTGGACCAGCCGGCAGACGATGAAGCGGCCAGCCGAATTACCTTTGAAAAAATGCTGGCCAGCTACGGCTCCCGGGAATGGGACGGCGACCGAGACCATTGGCCGGAGCAGATCCCCGATGAAATCTGGCGCCAGGTGACCACCGACCACCGCCAGTGCACCAATCGCCACTGCGCCTATTTCGACAGCTGTGCCTTTTTCGATGCCCGCAAAGACCTGGACGATGCCGATGTGGTGGTGGCCAACCATGACCTCGTATTGGCAGACCTGGCCCTGGGCGGCGGTGCGATCCTGCCGGAGCCGGAAAATGCCCTGTTTATCTTCGACGAAGCCCACCACCTGCCAGACAAGGCCCTGAACCACTTTGCCGCCTCGGTTCCCCTGAACTCCACCCGCCAGTGGCTTAAGCAATTGTCCCAGGCCCTGGTGAAAATGCAGCCCTGGTTGCCGGGTGGTTCGCAGGCAGCCAAGGCAGTGGACAAGATCAGCCTGTCTGGTCGGGATCTCGACCTTGCTCTTGCCAAGGTGTACGACGAGGTGGAGCTTAATACCGCCTGGGAATTCAACGACGAGCGCCGCAGCGCCCAGTGGCGATACCCGGATGGCGAGCTGCCGGATACCCTGGCGGAACTGGCGGCCGAAACGCGCATTGTGACCGCCGGCCTGTGCCGGCAGTTGGGCACCCTGGTTGAAGAACTGCAGAATGCCTTCGACGAACGCAAAGATCCGGAACTGGACCGGGACACCGCCGATTCCTGGTATCCCGTGATCGGTGCCTTCCACAGCCGGGCAGAAGAGCAGTTGCGCCTGTGGGCGGCCTGGTGTGAAGGGGCGACCGGTTCCGAGGCCACCACTCAAACTGAAAGCACAGACGCGGCCCCGGTTATCCGCAAAGGCCCGCCGGCGGCGCGATGGGCGGTGCGCCAGCGCTGGGATCACGCGGAAGACATTACCCTGTACAGCTCGCCGGTGCTGGCCGACAACCTGTTGTATTCACGGCTTTGGTCCCGGGCCTATGGTGCGGTGCTTACCAGTGCCACCCTGACGGCGCTGGGGAAGTTCGATCGCTTGCGGTCCCGGGCCGGTTTGCCGGAAGCCAGCCGTTACCTGGTGGTGCCCAGCTCGTTCCGTTATGGCGAAATGGCTACGGTAGAAGTGCCGGCCATGAATGCCATGCCCACCGATGACGGTTTTGGCGATGCCCTGATCAAGCGCCTGCCGGAACTCTGGGCCGGTGAAAAAGCCACCCTGGTGTTGTTTACCTCCCGCCGACAGATGCAGCAGGTGAGGGATGCCCTGGCTCCGGAATACCCGGAACTGATCCGTACCCAGGACGACATGGCCAAGAATGAAGTGCTCAAGCAGCATTGCGCCCGCATTGATGAAGGCAAGCCCAGCGTGCTGTTCGGCGTTGCCAGCTTTGCCGAAGGTATCGATTTGCCGGGCAAGTACCTGCACCACGTAGTGATTACGCGCCTGCCGTTCTCCGTGCCGGATGATCCCATCGACGCCAGCCTGGCGGAGTGGGTTACCCAGCGTGGTGGTAACCCGTTCATGGAAATTACCGTGCCGGATGCCTCGGTGAAGCTGGTTCAGGCCGTGGGCCGTTTGTTGCGTACCGAACAGGATACCGGCCGGGTGACCATCCTGGACCGGCGTATCGTCGCCCGTCGCTATGGCCAGCTGCTGCTGGATGCCCTGCCGCCGTTCCGCCGTGTAATCGAATACTGAGCCTTTCCCTTTGCCCATAAAAAAAGAGCCATCCCAATCGGGTGGCTCTTATCAAGGGGTTCTGACGAACCCGGGCGTCGAAATAACGCGGAACAAGAAATCTGAAGGCCTGAATTTCAGAATTCGCGGTAAGGCGCTAACCTCACCATGGTTAAATGATAGGGCGTAAAGGGGCGTAAACGGATCGTCCAAAGGGCGTAGTAAGGGGGCTTAATTCGGGCAAAGTGTGAACTACGTCACGTTCCTGTCTAGTCCCCCAGCAGCCCCAGCTCCCGGGCCCGGGCCAGTGCCTCGGTGCGCCGGCCCACGCCCAGCTTGCCGTAGAGGTTACGGATGTGGGCTTTCACCGTCGCCGGTGCCACCGACATCTTGCCGGCAATATCCTTGTTGGCCAGGCCCTGGTTGATCAGCTCCAGCACTTCCTGTTCCCGTTGGCTTAGAGGTTCGGCCAGTTCGCTGGCTGCGGTTGTTCGTGGCGCCGGGGAAATGGCGGCGGCTTGCGGCTCTGACGGTTCCGAACCGATAGCCACGGCTGGCTCCAGCAGTTGATCCTTCAGCATGGTCAGCAATTCCCGGTTCCAGCGCCCCGGTGTTCTCAGCCGCGGCAGCTCCAGCATCTTCTCTCGCAGTGCCGGGCTTTCTTCAGCAAACAGGCGCAGGAAGCCGGCATGTTCCGCCCTGTCCATGGCCCGTTCCAGCATCCGGTTGGCTTCTTCCTCGTGGCCCTGTTGGAACAATGCCTGTGCGTACACCAGCAGAATCTCTACCAGATGACGGGTATGGGCGTTGCGCTCGGCAGCGGGAATCAGCGCAGACAGTATCTCCTGGGCCTTCTGGCTGTCATTCCGGGCAATCAATACCCGGGCCAGGGCGATCTGGTTCTGCTCCCGGTTCAGGGGGTTGGTGGCCGGTTCTTCAAGGGCTGGTTGCAGGCATTCCATGGCCTTGTCAGCCTGGTCTGTGGCGAGGTAACAGCGCGCCAGCAGGGCAGCAGCAGCGGGCGGATCAAACAGGATGTGATCCCGGCGTTTTCGGCCCACGGTAACGGCATCTTTCAGGGCATCGATGGCGGCATCCAGCTTGCCTTCACTGAACGCCAGGTGGCCCCGAACAAACTGTATAACCACATGCTGGCCGGGCTCGGTGCCTTTTTCGACATGTTCGAGCAATGGCGACAGATAGCCGGCTGCCGTCTGGGGCTGGTTCTGTTCCCGGTAGATCTCAATCAGGGCGCTGTTCTGCCAGCAGGAGATCAGCCGCGGCTGGCTGGGGTCGGCATAGTGTTCGTCTACCCATTGCCGCACCCGGCTGGTGGTTTCCAGGGCAAGGTCGGTGTCGCCCCGGTTGTACTGGATCCACGCCAGCAACCCGCCGGAAGACAGCACGGTACTGGGTTTGCGTTCCACCTGGCCGTAATACACGGCGCTTTCCAGGGCTTCTTCGGCCTCGTTCAGCTCGCCCTTACCGAAATAATCCATGCCCAGGCCGTAGTAGGTGACGGATTTCAGGGGAATGCTGATCTTGTCGATGTCCTTGAGCACCTGCCGGGTCAGGTCCGAGGCGTTCTTCTCGTCGTTTCGGCTGCGGGCAAGGTACGAACGCACCAGCGATACTTCACTGTGGATGGACAGGGCGCCTTCGGCATCCGGGTGAGAGTCCGCCATCCGGCGGTCCAGCAGGTCTTCCACCCGGGTCAGCAAGGGCTCCAGCCCTTCTACCCGGTTGGCGAAGAACAAGCCCCAGACCTTGAGCATTTGCAGCTGCGGGCTGTCGCTGATGACATCCGCAGGGATTTTCTCCAGCCATTCCAGTACCGGCAAATGGAAACCGCCGTGGATGAGGTTGTTGCCGTGCTCCGAGAGCACCCGGGCCAGGCGCTCGGTGTCTTTGCGCTGGACAATCTGGCCGATGGCTTCCTGCACCTGGCCATGGCTGAGCAGCCAGTCTATGGTGCGGGATTGCATCAGCTCTGCCCGGGCGGGGTCTTTGCTTTGAATACGCTGCAACAGGGCTTCCCGGAACAGGTCGTGGTAGCGGAACCATTCGTTGCGGGTGTCCAGCGGAATCAGGAACAGGTTCTGGGCCAGTAGCCTGGTTAACGCATCCTGGCTGTCGCTGCGTTCCCGGATGGCATCGCACAGGGCGCCGGACAGGCGAGGGCAGCAGGCGGTATCCAGCAGGAAGTCCATCAGTTCCCGGGGCAACTGGCGCAGCACCTCGGTGAGCACGTAATCGCTGATCAGCCGGCCGTCCGGGTTCAGGCTTGGAGGCGCGGAAGTCTGGTCCAGGTTGAGCTGGCCGGACTTGGCCGACAGCGCCGACAACTGCATGGCGGCCACCCAGCCTTCGGTACGCTGGCACACCGAGCGGATCTCCTGCTCCGATAACTCCATGGCCATGGTGTCCCGGAAGAATGCCCGGCATTCGTCTTCAGAGAACGCCAGCAACCCCGGATGAATATCCTGCACCTGCCGCCGCACCCGCCAGCGGGCGAGGGGCAAGGGTGGTTCGGTGCGTGAAGCAAGGGTGACCAGCATGCCCGGGGGCAGGTAGTCGATAAACCAGCCGAGCTGGCGGTGAATCGTGTCGCTGGTGATCTCGTGATAGTCGTCCAGCACCAGGAACCAGGCCGTGTCGTCCTGGCTCAGGGTGTTGATCAAACCGGTGATGGCGGCGGTCTGGTCCTCGCCGTCACTGCGGGCGAGCTGTTTGCGGATATCTTCCAGCCCCATCAGCCCTGCGTGTTCAAAGGCACCCACCACGTACTGCCAGAACTGGCGTGGCTGGTTATCGTGTTCGTCCAGCGACAACCATGCGGTGCGGTGGCTGTTCAGGGCGCACCATTGGCTTACCAGGGTGGTTTTACCGAAGCCCGCCGGCGCAACCACCATATTCAGCCGCTTGCCGGTTTCCGGCTCCAGCAGCGAGTCGAGCCGTTGCCGGCGCACGGCTCTCGGGTCGGGTGTTGGCCTCAGAAACTTGGTGTTCAGCAGCATGGTTGTCCGGTTAACCGAAATGTAGGTCTTGGATTGTGTGCTTTGCTGCCGGCAAGTCAAGGGCTGCGGTGACGCAAGGCTTTGGCATGGCTGCGAAAGCATGGAATTGGTCTACACTGAATACAGTTACCTTTTGTATATCAAAAAAGAATGAAAATAACTGTTCTTATGCGTATTATCAGGCGGTAGACTCATCCAGGGAGCGACAGATTCAATGAAACTACAACAACTGCGGTATATCTGGGAAGTTGCGCACCACGATTTGAATGTGTCCGCCACCGCCCAGAGCCTGTTTACCTCACAGCCGGGCATTTCCAAGCAGATCCGCCTGCTGGAAGACGAGCTGGGGCTGGAAGTATTTGCCCGCAGCGGCAAGCACCTGACCCGCATCACCCCGGGCGGCGAGATTATCATCCGCGAGGCCGGAGAAATCCTGCGCCGGGTAGAGGGCATCAAAAAAATTGCCCAGGAGTTCAGCAACCAGCGCAAGGGCGACCTCAGTATTGCTACTACCCACACCCAGGCACGCTACGCCTTGCCGCCGGTGATCAGCGGCTTTATTGAAGAGTATCCGGATGTGTCGCTGCATATGCACCAGGGTACGCCCATGCAGATCTCCGAGATGGCAGCCAACGGTGCCGTGGACTTTGCCATCGCCACCGAGGGCATGGACCTGTTCAACGACCTGCTGATGATGCCCTGCTATCGCTGGAACCGCTGCGTGGTGGTGCCGAAAGACCATCCACTGGCCAGGGGGCAGGAGCTGACGCTGGAAGAGCTGGCCGAGTACCAGCTGGTCACCTACGTGTTCGGCTTTACCGGCCGCTCCAAGCTGGATGAGGCTTTCCAGTCCAAGGGTTTGACCCCGAAAGTGGTGTTCACAGCGGCGGATGCCGACGTTATCAAAACCTACGTTCGCCTCGGACTGGGCGTGGGCATTATCGCCAGCATGGCGTTTGACCCGAAAACCGATACCGATCTGGTGGCGCTGGATGCCAGCAAACTGTTCCGGTCTTCCGTAACCCGCCTTGGGTTCCGCAAGGGAACTTTCCTGCGGGGCTACATGTATGACTTCATGCAGCGGTTTGCCCCCCACCTGACCAAGGAAATGGTGGATCGCGTAGTCGCCCATCAGGGCAGCCGTACCGAGATTCAGGAACTGTTCAAGGACATTGAGCTGCCGGTTTACTGATCAGCCGGATTTGCCAATCAGGTTGCCGGCATGCAAGCCGCATTCCTTGTGGGTGGCTTCTTCCCACCACCAGCGGCCTTCGCGCTCGTGCTGGCCTGGCAGTACCGGGCGGGTGCAGGGCTGGCAGCCGATGCTGACAAAACCCTTTTCGTGCAGGCTGTTGTAGGGGGCTTCTGCCATGCGGATGTAGTCCCAGACTTCTTTAGAGGTCCAGTTCGCCAGCGGGTTGAACTTCACCAGCGTTTTATCATCGGTAGAGAACGCCGTATCGACCTGCACCACCGGCACCTCGTTCCGGGTGCCCGGGCTCTGGTCCCGGCGCTGGCCGGTAATCCAGGCATCCACCGTGGCCAGTTTCTTGCGCAGCGGGTTCACCTTGCGGATGCCGCAGCATTCCGAATGGCCGTCTTCATAGAAACTGAAAAGTCCTTTCTTGCTGACCAGCGCTTGGACTTCTGCGGCATCCGGAAACAGCACTTCAATCTCAATGCCGTAATGCTGGCGCACTTTCTCGATAAACTCGTAGGTTTCCGGGTGCAGCCGGCCGGTGTCCAGGGTGAACACCTGCAGGTTGTCCGTCAGCTTGTGGGCCATTTCGATCAGCACCACATCTTCCGCACCACTGAAGGAAATGGCGATATTGTCATAGCGGGCGAGGGCGGCTTTCAGGATGGCCCGTGGGCTCTGGCCGTCCAGCTCGCTGCGCAGAGAATCGATATCAGTCATGTTGTTCCAGCAATCGTTATCGTGTTGCCGCAAGGCTATCATCAAACCGGTAATAACCTGAAGGAATGACAAACTATATATTTATAGCTCGCCGGCAGGTTAAAGGCCGGGATTCCCGATGCATTCCCGCCCCGTTTTTCATATCATACGCGGCAGCAAGTCGGGCGCCTGTTGTGCCTGCCACCTTATCATTTATTCAGGAGACCGTTGTGGAACTCGCATGTCTTGACCTTGAGGGCGTACTGATCCCGGAAATCTGGATCGCCTTTGCAGAAAAAACCGGTATTGAAGAACTCAAGGCAACCACCCGGGATATTCCTGACTACGACGTACTGATGAAGCAGCGCCTGCGCATTCTGGACGAGCACGGTTACGGCCTGCCGGAAATCCAGGAAGTGATCGGCACCCTGGACCCGCTGCCCGGCGCCCGGGAGTTCCTGGACTGGCTGCGTGAGCGTTTCCAGGTGGTGATCCTGTCGGACACCTTCTACGAATTCGCTATGCCGCTGATGAAGAAGCTGGGCTACCCGGCGCTGCTGTGCCATAAGCTGGAAGTGGCCGACAACGGCCAGATTACCAACTACCTGCTGCGTCAGCGCGACCCCAAGCGCCAGTCTGTGCGGGCCTTCCAGTTGCTGAACTACCGGGTGATTGCCGCCGGTGATTCCTACAACGACACCACCATGCTGGGCCAGGCCGAAGCCGGTATTCTGTTCCACGCGCCCCAGAACGTGATCGACGAGTTCCCGCAGTTCCCGGCGGTGCACAACTTTGACGACCTGAAGCAAGAATTCCTGAAAGCCAGCGCCATTCACAGCGCCTGATTTTCCGGTATTCCGGTCTGTGCCGCTGCGGGAAACCCTGCGGCACAGATCACAGCCCTTACCGCTTTAGTTGTTCCAGAAAGTCCATCAGCGGCTTCACCTTGGTCAGGGTTTCCTGATACTCCGCTTCCGGGTCTGAATCCGCCACAATTCCGCCGCCACCCCAGCATCTGATCGTTCCGTTCGCCTCACACAGCAGGGTGCGAATGGCAATGTTGCTGTCCAGCCGCCCATCCAGCCCGTAATAGAACACCGACCCGCAATAGGGCCCGCGCCAGTGGGGCTCCAGCTCGTGAATAATCTCCATAGCCCGGATTTTCGGGGCGCCGGTGATCGAGCCGCCGGGGAAGGCATCAAACAGCGCCTGTAACGGGCTGACACTGGGCTTGAGTTGTGCGCGAATGTGGCTCACCAGGTGGTGCACATTCTGGTAACTTTCCAGCGCAAACAACTCGTCCACCTTCACCGAGCCGGGCAGGGCGTTCACGCTCAGGTCGTTGCGCAGCAAATCCACAATCATCAGGTTTTCCGCACGGTCTTTTTCCGAGGCCAGCAGCTCATCGGCCAGGGCCTTGTCCTGCTCCGGCGTGGCACCACGCCGCCGGGTGCCTTTGATCGGACTGGTTTCGATCACCCCGTCGCGGATTGCGAGAAACCGCTCCGGTGAAACCGACACCACCGCGCTGCCTTCATGGCGCAGAAACGCCGCGTAGGGTGTGGGGTTGGCAAGGCTCAGTTCCGTGAACGCCAGCCAGGGATCGCCACTGTAGTGGCCTTCAAAAGACTGGGACAGATTGGCCTGATAGCAATCGCCAGCCTGGATGTAATCCTGCACCTGTTGCACGTGATTTCGGAAATCGGCCGGGGCTTGAGTCGGTTTGAACGGCTGCTCCATGGCCCAGTGCTCTGGTTGTGGCGCAGCGGGCGTAGCCAGCCAGTTCTCCAGCTGTTTCTGCTGATCCTGCGGCAAGTCCGGGTGTACCCACAGATAACAGTTCCCTGATTCCAGGTCTTCACTGGCAAACCACAGGTACAGCCCGGCAAACATCAGCGGCAATGGCAGCTCCTGTACCAGCCCCTGCAGCTTTGCCTCGCGGGCATAGCCGAATTCATAGGCCAGGCTGCCCACCCAGCCGCCGATCAGCGGGCAGGGCGCTTCCTTTAACGAACAGAGTGCAGGCTGGTAAGGCGCCGCAAGTTGTTCCATCTCCCGGGCCAAAGCCTGAGTGTCCACGCCCATGCCTGCATTGGCTGGCAACGAGACCCTTTCTACCGCATGGCAGGAGAACCCCCGCGCAGCCCCGCGCCCGCCCGAAATCGCCTGGCCACCCAGAAATACAAAGTCCGGCTCTGCCGCCGAATGGCTGCAAAGCTGATCAAACTGCTGGCGGGAAATGAACTGGCAGACAGGAAAGGCCAAGTTACCTCCGTTAAAAATTGGAAGAATGCTACACGCTGCACAAAACGGGCGTTGTCCGATCGGGACAGGCGCTGATCTAATGGTTTTACGCAAGAAATCGGGTGGCCGGTATTTTACCGGAGTTTCAGCCCGGGTTCTGGGAATCTGTAAAACAATAAGTGGAATAACTCTATGTGTAGATTTAAGCGGTTCGTTCACACATCCATTCTTGGCATTGGCCTTGTTTTTAGCGTCAGCATGCTGAGCCCCGTGGTGCACGCAAATGATTCGGCCACAGACGAAGAATCTGCCAAGAAAGAGTTGGCCTTTATTCTGACGGCGGCTCGGGAGCAGCTCGTTAACTTGGTCGCTGAAGCAACCGAGGAATATGAGCCGGATCTGCTCGGTTCTGAAGAAGTCATGCCTGCAGCCTGGATGCTGATGAAAGATGGCGAAACCGTTAAGCGAATCAATATGGACGGACAAGCCGTAGGTGCCCCTCCATCAGTAAAATTGCTGATGTATCGGGCGGCAATTAAATCAATCGCACAGCGCAAACAAATAGTCGCAGCAGCAATACTCTATGCTGGCCAGCTTCATGAGGGTGATGAGACTAAGGCGTTGGTTATCGAGCATGAGCACATGGTTGGTGTGTCGGGCCACAAGGTGGTGGGCTATGAGGTAGAGGGTGGAGAAATTGTCTGGGGCGAGCCTGTAAGCCATAAAAAGCCTTTTCAATGGTTTTATGAAGGTAAGCCGGAGATCGAATGATGCAGGTTCGCAGTTTTGATCAGGGGGTAGTGGTCGGTTTAATAGACTGTGAAGACCGTCACGGACTAGGAGTGTTAAACAATCTTAAATGAAGGCGTGGAGTATGACGCTCCATTAAGAAACTCGTACAACAAAAATTGAGTTGTTCAAGGAGAAAATAATGAAAGGCCTGAAGAAAATTGCTCTGGCAACGGCTATTGCCGCTGCACCGTTCGCTTCCCACGCCGGCATGAAAGCCCTTGACGATACCGCAATGGGTAACGTCACTGGCCAGGCAGGTGTAACCATCGAGTTGCAAACGAAGGTTAGTATTGGTGAGTTCCGTTATACTGATACAGATGGTTATCAAACCGATCCAACCAAACCAATTGTTGATGGTTTCGGAAATCCTTATGCCGACGCAGCAGAGGGTGGTTCATTTGTAGTTAGTGGTATTACTCTTGGTGGTGCTGGCGTTGCCGGAGGCCTAACTGCCAAAGACGCTGTCGCATTTAAGAAGTTTGTGGAAGAAGGCGGTAATCCGGTAGATTTCACGCCGACACAAGACTCTGGTCTATTAGATGATTTGGCGATTAATATCGACGTTGCAGCGAATGGTGATGCGATAATCCATATCGCTTCACTTTCAACAATTGATATTGATGGCGATGGAACTCCAGATTCGCCTGCGCCAATCGACTGGGGTGTCACCGTCGATGAGATTAAGTTGAGCTCTTCCGCTGGAGCTGAAACCACCCTCATTTCGGGAATGAGTGGTTATGGTTATCTGGCAAAACTGGACATCGCTGTTCGTAACCAGGATACGGTGGAGACCGGCCAAACAGCTGGTACCGGCCTGCTGAACATTTCCACGGCTTTCAATGTGGCTGACATGGATTTCGATGTTGACTTTATGGGTGTGGGTATTCGTGACCTGAAGGTCTCTGGTTCCCTGCCTGTTGGCGGAACTGGTAATGCAACAGCCGATGCCTATCTGTCTAAGGGTTACGCTTACGTGGATGTTAATGTCTACAGCGGCGAGGCGAAAGCGGCTGGTGTTAACGAAGCCTTGAACATCGATGTGAATGACGTGTATCTCGACGTATCTATTGGCGATATCCTCATCGGTAACGATGGCACTGGCACCGGCGGGCCTAATCTGTCAATCGGTTCTGTGGCTCTGAATAACGTAGCCATCACTGACACCAAGCTTGTGGTCTACGGTCGCTAATCCGACCTGACACCAAAACTGGTGCAACGCCCCGCCTCGGCGGGGCGTTTTTGTTTCTGCAGAACACGCAGGCACAAAAAACGGCAGCTCACCGGCTGCCGTTTTTCATTAATCGTAAGAATTGTTATCAGGCCTTACTGATCCGGCACCTGAATAGAAAGATCAAACCCACCCCCAGGTCGCGGTGTCAGATTAATCGGCCCTTCGTTAATCCCCTGCGGAATATTGATCCGGTCTACCCCCGGCGGATTACCAATGCTGAAATTCAGGTTCTGGCCGTCAAAGCCGATACCCAGCTGGTCGTTCAGGAAGGTCTGGGTGAAGGGCTCGTCCGGGATTTCCGGTTGCTGGCCGAAGATCAGCTGGGGGATGTCCGGGCGGAATTCGGCTGGTGGCTGTACCCTTGCCAGTTCGTCGACTGGCAGCAGCAGGGCGCGGCGCAGGAACTCTTCTTCGGCGTCGGTTAAGGAATCTTTGCGGTCATCTTCCAGGTAGCGTTGCAGGGCTTCCCGGTAGGCTTCCTCTTCTGCCTCGGTGACGACCGGCTCGCCCGGGGAAATGGTCAGGGCCTGGATGATGCGCTGGCGATCTGCCTCGGACTTCTGCTGGTCTTTGGGTACCACGATAACGGCGGAGTCTTCTACGTAGGTTTCCACCATTTCGTCAGACGTCATGGTTTGTACGCCCGCGGTGGCGGGAGCAGCGATGGCGGCCGTTATGGCAGCGGCAAGCAGTTTGCGACGTATCATGAGTTGCCTCTTGGGTAACCGGTGTGTGCAGAGGCGCTGCTGAGACTGCGGAGACTGCCGAACTCAAGGCATTCAGGCTATGCGCTTCATTTTGTCAGTATTCGGTTTGTCTGACACGATTTCAACCGGAAAGTGCCGGTATTGTGATCAGAATCTTTCCCTACGGAGTACAGTTATAAAAACACTGTGGATATGGTTTCATAGTCCGTAAACCGCATTGAACTTTTCAGGAGTCTTCCGGCCTGATGGGCATGATAAAACAATCTGTTGGCCGTCGTTTCAGCCGCTGGATCAACCGCCGTATTCCCCGTTCAGACAGCGTTCTGTTCAGCCAGAAAAACATCTTCATTCTGCCCACCGGCGCCGGTGTGGTGTTCGGTATTCTGTTGCTGATCATGCTGATTACCGGCATCAATTATCAGAACAGCCTGATTTACCTGCTTACTTTCATGCTGGGCGCCCTGTTTGTGGGAGCCATGCATCAGACCCATCGCAATCTGTCCGGCTTGACGCTGGCGCTCGTTCAGCCGGGGGAAGGTGTGGCTGGTGAAGATATTCCTTTCCGGTTCCGGGTCAGCAGTGGCAAGGACGATGCCTTGTCGATCAGATTGTCGGTGGAGGACTCCCGGGTTGTGGGCATTCATGTGCCAGCCGGGGAGTCGAAAGACGTCACCCTGCCTGTTCCTTCGGCCTGGCGCGGCTATCTGCGCCCCGACCGGGTACGTATTGAAACCCGGTTTCCGTTTGGTTTGCTGAAGGCCTGGTCCTGGGTGCGGCCGTCTTCGGCCGGGTTGGTGTTTCCGCGGCCATTAGCGGCGCCGGAAGCACTCAGTACCCTGGAGGATGGCCCCGAAAGCGCTTCTGCTGCAAAAACAGCCGGGCAGGACGAAGCCGACCTGCGGCCCTGGCGGGAAGGGGACTTAAGCCCCAGGGTGATGTGGAAGCGCTTTGCCCGCTCCGGCCAGATGGTGGTGGCAGATTGGGAAGCGAAGCAGGGCAGCCCGCACTGGTTGGATTTTGCCGCGTTTCCCGGCGTGGATAACGAACTGCGTTTGAGTTACCTGGCCTGGCTGGTGCAGGACAGGGCAGCAAAGGGCGCCCGTTTCGGCCTGAACCTGCCCGGTGAGGTGATCGAGCCGGATTCCGGCAAGGTGCATGTGGAGCGTTGCCTGCGGGCGCTGGCTATCTGGGGCGAGGAAAAGCCTCGGGATGATGATGCCAGGGCCTTTGGTACCCGCAGGAAACTGGATCGGGCAGCAGGGGGAGGCAAGGCAGCATGAAGCTTTCCCTGCCTTTTGGCCTGTTCAGTGGCCGCGAAGAACCGCCGAAAGAAACCATTCCCGGCAAGGCGCTGCTGTGGTTGATTGTGGCCTTTGCGGTATTGCTTGTGCCCCAGTGGGATCGACTTCCGGTGTGGCTGATTGCGGCCTGTGTGGTGCTGGCCGGCTGGCGCTGGCTGGCGCAGATGGGCCGGGTGCGTTTGCCCGGGCGCTGGTTGCGCACCGGTATCATGCTGATCCTGATGGCGGTGTACATTGCCACGGTTCAGGGGCGCTTTACGGTGGATACCGCCGCCTCGTTCTTTGTGCTGGCCGTGGGCCTGAAATGGCTGGAAACCCGCAGTGCCCGGGACTTCTATGTGCTGTTCTTTATCCTGGTGTACCTGGCCACGGTGAATTTCCTGTTCCGGCAGGACATTCTCTGGGCGCTGGTGAACTTTGCCGCCATTGCACTGTTGCTGGTGGGGCTGCAAACCATAAACGCGCCGGACCTGCCCAATGCCATCGGCCGGGGCTGGAAGCGCCTTGGCCTTCTGATGCTGAAAACCCTGCCGGTGGTGATCCTGCTGTTTGTGTTCTTCCCCCGCATGGCGCCGCTGTGGAGTGTGCCCATGGTGTCTGGCCAGGCCC
>TARA_R100000049_G_scaffold5441_1_pt1 | contig 37752 bp, 34 predicted proteins | sample TARA_R100000049 | Tara Oceans TARA_R100000049 (sample SAMEA2619992) | marine metagenome | biome: marine biome (ENVO:00000447); feature: mesopelagic zone (ENVO:00000213) & marine oxygen minimum zone (ENVO:01000065); material: "saline water (ENVO:00002010), including plankton... | reverse complement strand
GGCCTGTTTGCGCGGCGACAATGCGCCATACAGCAAATCCATCCGAACGTGCGAGTCCAGCTGCATGGAATATCCCCCACCCAGTAGGAAATATGAGACCATCAGGAACTGCGCGGTTTCCAGCGTCCAAAGGGCCGGAAATTCCATAAGCTTGGTCGCAGCCGAATATAAAAGCACCGCAAGCATCGCAAAGATCAGATACATCGCAAACCGGCCGATGATCCGGTTAACGCAATCGACCCATCTGACGTAGGTCTTGATAAATTCAGGCATCTAACGCCACCCCAACATCTCCCTGTTCTATGGGTCGCAACAGCGGCTGGCCTGTCATCTGCAAATACGATCCTCTCCGTTCGCATCCGGTGGACACGAACGGTGATCCGAAATGCCTTACCGCCCGGAAAAACCCGACAGGTCGAACATCGACACCAAATCTGGATGGAAGTATCCGCAGCCCTGACAACCCATATTGCATCCCCTTGTCTGCACTACCTTTTGCAAGGCCGTACCGTGTGATGAACCGCCTCTCGGGCGACCGACTTTTGCCAAGCCGTTGAATTGTTGCACCGCTTTTTGCGGCACGGGTTTCATCCCCTCTGTAACGAACGTTACATGATTTCAATTTTGATGACAAGAATATCAAATATTGTAAAATTCATTACAATCATTGTATTTGTATGTCAGACAAGGTAAACCGCGCCCGAACAATGCATAAGCGCACTTTGCGGGTGTTTGGCCATTCCATGCGGATGGCATAACCGGGGAAATCTCGCCTTTGAATGTGAAGCAGCAGGCTACAAAGCCAACGGTCGCCGAACAGATCACGCAAAAAGCCGATACACTGACCGCATCGGAACGCAAGCTCGCCCAGGCTCTGCTTGGTAACTATCCGATGGCCGGCCTTGAAACGGTGGCGACCTTCGCCGAACGGTGTGGCGTTTCTGCCCCAACGGTGCTGCGTTTTGCCAGCAAGATCGGCTTTGACAGCTATCCCGACATGCAGGCGCGCCTGCGCGGCGAACTCGAAGCCCGCCTGCAATCGCCTTTAACGCGAAGCAGCCTGCCCCGCTCGCGCAATCATTCCGGTCATCCGATGGGGGAATTGCTTCATGAAATGACTGAGGCCACCATCAGCAACATCCGCACAAGCCTTGCCAATATCAATCCGGCCGAACTGCAAAGTGCCATCGAACTGATCGGCAACTGCAAGGGATCGGTCTATATCCTTGGCGGGCGGTTCACCTCCGCCCTTGCGGTCTATGCCTATGAACATCTGCGCACCATGCGAAGCCACGTTAGGCGCGTTTCGGGCCAAAGTGCCAAATGGGCCGAAGACCTTCTCGATATCGGCAAACGCGATGTGCTTCTGGTCTTCGACGTCCGGCGTTATCAGGCCGATGTCATTGCCTTTTCCGAAGCCGCTGCCAAACAGGACGCCAAAATCATCCTGTTTACCGATCAGTGGCTCAGTCCAATTGCGCAATTCGCCCGGCATGTCTTTCCGGTGCGCATCGAAACCGGCACGACATGGGATAGCTCGGCGGCCAGCATGGTGATGCTTGAAACCCTGCTTGAAGGGGTCGGGCAGCATAACCCGGAACAGGTGCGTGCGCGCATCAAACATCTCGAAATGCTGCGCCGCCCGCCGCAATCGTAATACGTAGCGTATATTCGCCGCAGTAATGATTGAAACCACCGCCGCACCGCGATAGCTTGGGGTATAATTTTTATCCCCAAATACCGGAGCCGCACCGATGCATCCCTTTTTCATTTTCGTGAAATGCGATCTGGGCAAAGCCTATGACGTTGCCACAGCACTGGTCGAGGAAATCGAAGGGGTCTCGGAAGTCTATTCGATCTCCGGCCCGTTCGAACTGCTGGTCAAGGTCTATATCGAGGATGGGCAGGATATCGGGCGCTATGTAAACGAAAAAATCCATCTGCTGCCCCATATCAAGGACACCCAGACAATCATTACCTTCAACGCTTTCACCTGATTTTCTGCAAAGATAAAAGATATACTAACAAAAAACGCGGTGAGATTTTCGCCGCGTTTTTTGTCGGTACCGCATCTGATGCTAGTTGCGCACCACATCGCGGATCACATCAAGGATGATATCGGTCCCCTTTTCAATCAGGACCACATCATTGCCGACAATCTGGCGAATGGCATCCGAACGATATGGCAGACGCGACTGCAAATCCGCAGGAAGATCGCGCTTGGCAATCCCCGGGGGTAAGGTGCCGCCGCGCTCAAGCTTCATGGCAATGCCTGGTGGCAATCCGTCTTGGCCGTTGCCGTTGTCCTTGCTCTTGCCACCTTTGCCTCGATTTTCGTCATCGCCAATATTGCGGTCAACCGCATCAAGCACGTCATAAATGATGCGCCGTTCTTCTTGGCTAAAACCACCTGATTGCGCGATTTCGTAAACTGGCGCGGCAGCCGGCTTGCTCGCAGCCGCCGTTGCCGTCAGAACCATCACTGCCAGCAAGGTCGAACCCGCAAGTAACAATGGTTTGGCGATGGACTTGAACTGATCGAAATACATCATCGCAACCTCGTCGGATTATTAAAGCTGATCCATCATAGATGATGTTCGAGAACGCCATTAGCGAGCCCGCCTGTTACGATAACGTTTGAAATGATTGTTTTATTCCCGGCTCAAAAGAAAAAAGCACCCTTTTGGGGTGCTTTGATCAATGGCGGACAAGGAGGGATTCGAACCCTCGATGGGGCTTTTGACCCCATACTCCCTTAGCAGGGGAGCGCCTTCAGCCACTCGGCCACTTGCCCTTATCTCTCTGCTGTTCCGTGCGGAACGACGCCTTTCTTAAACATCGCATCATCCCATGTCAATGCCGGAAACAGGCGATCTGGTCGTTTTCTTTTATCAAATCGGGCGAATGAAACCACCAGCTTTTTGAAGGGCTTTGCCATTGCCTTTTGCGGTTGAGGATCAAAAGAGTCTTCAAACCATCATATTGCTGTCATCGCAGCGAAAAACTTGGCTGTCATAAGGGCACTGTAAGCTTCTTTTTCCGGTTTGAACCCGTCAGAGACAGAAAGCAGGTTAAAGCACCATGCGCACCATCTATCAGAGCACGGATGACAACGGTCATACCCTTCGCGCCCTGAAACTCAGCAAGGAAGGCCACACAAGCCCGGTCTATCTCGGTCTTGTCATTCATGATCGCGAAGTGCTGTTTCGCACCCGTGAAAACTCATCTCGTGAATTTGTCCTGCAAAAGATCAAGGAATTCGTCGCGGCCCACAGCCCGACAATGAATGCACAACCGGCCTGAGGGCCGGTTTTTTATTGCCCGGATACAGCGGCGCGGTCATTCCCGCCGGTGACACCACGCGATACGAGATCGCGCCGGGGCGACACTCCCCGTTCGCCCTGCAACTCGAACCGCCGGTCGTTTGACCGGCGGTTTCTTTATGTACGTCATGCGCCTTGCGTCAACGGTTTGCGGCCCCCCGCCCACATCAGGAAAATGGCAACCAGAAGCACCGGCAAAACACCGAAATTGATGATGTTCCACCCCGCCCCGGCAATCAGCGCACCTGCCACCAGCGATGCCACGGTTCCGGTAATGCTGTTGCCAAGCTCCATCAGGCTTTGCGCATGACCGCGTTCCGATGCGTCATGCCCCTCGCCCAAAAGCGTCGTCCCCGCCAGAAGCATCAGGTTCCAACCGATCCCAAGCAAGAACGAACTGATGAGAAACGCCGAAAAACTGATCCCCGACACGGCAAAAGCCACACTGAACAACAGCGCCAGCGCGCCGACCATCGCCATCAAACGCGCGCCAAAGTGATCAATCATCGGGCCGGCGGCAAAGGCTGGTAAAAACATGCCGATAATGTGCCAGCGAATGACATTCGCCGCCGTATCGACATCAAACCCGCAAAACTTCATGGCAAGCGGTGTTGCCGTCATCACAAGGATCATGATGCCATGGCCCGCGGCACTGATGGCAATCGCCCCGCGCAACCTTGGACGGCGCAACAGTTCCAGCATGACCGCACCACCGGTGCGCGTTTTTGCCGGAACCCCGCCATCACGCAACATCAACATGATCAGGGCTGCGATGGTCGCCAACCCGGCCAATGCCAGATACGATCCGGCAAACGGAATCGCGACCATGTTACGCGTATAGCTGGCAATTTCCGGCGCGATCAGCGCCGCCAGAACACCGCCACCAACCACAAGTGCCGCCGCACGACCTTTCTGATCATCGCGGACCGCCTCAAGGGCGGCATAACGGTAATACATTGCCGATGCCTGATATCCGCCAATCAAAAACGTGCCCAGACACACCAGCAAAAATTCCGCCTGATACACACCACCCGCCACGACAGCACCGCCAACCACGCCGCTTGCGGCTCCCAGAAACAATCCCGTGCGCCTGCCATAATGCTGCATGATCATCGACAGCGGATGCACACAAACCAGATTGCCCACAACCAGCAAGGCCAATGGCAGGGTCGCCAGTTCCGCCATCGGTGCCAGATCAATTCCGATCAGTGATGTCAGGGTTATCCCGATCAGCGAACAGGACCAGTAAAGCGCCTGGGCAATAAATAGCAGACGCACTGATCCATTGGTCAGTAACAGCATGTTGCCAACTCCAATAAAAACAGATGATTACGAAAATATCTTCGCCGTTCACCTAAATCGGAACGGCCACCGGCCTTCGTCCGAAACGATCAGCATATTCCTGCGGACTGACAGATAAATGGCGTTGAAAGGCCCGGCGCAGGGTTTCCGGATGGCCAAAACCGCAAAGCCGCGCCACACGCGTCACCGTCATGCCATCATCCTGCAAAAGGACGCGCGCGGCTTCGACCCGCACCCGTTCAACATAACGTGCCGGTGTCATGCCCAGATCACGGGTGAATACCCGTGAAAATGTCCGTGCCGACATTCCCGCACGATTTGCCAGAACTTCCAGCGACAGATCACCATCCAGATTGGCCGGTATCCATTCCAGCAATCCGACAAGCTGTGCCGTGGTTCCGATGGCGGGTGTCAGATAGGCAGAAAACTGTGCCTGCCCGCCCGGCCGTTTTAAGAACATCACCAGACGTCGTGCTACGGCAAGGGCAATTACCCGCCCGTGATCCGCCTCCACCAGTGCTAGCGCCAGATCAATACCCGCCGTCACCCCGGCCGACGTAAAGATATGCGGATCACCATCCAGACCGTGCGCATCATAACTGTACAAACGATCTTCGATCACATCGACCTTGGGGAAACATTTGCGCATCTCATCACATCGCGACCAATGCGTGGTTGCCAGACGCCCGTCCAGCAATCCTGCCTCGGCAAGGATCAACGCTCCGGAACAAACCGAACCAAGCCTTGGCACGCACATTTCGACCTGCACCAGCCAATCCAGTATATCCCGCCGCTCGCGCACCCGATTGACACCATCGCCCCCCGCAATCAGCACCGTATCGGTCGCTTGCAGCTCCAACTCCCGCCAATCCAGATCGGCATACAGCCTGAAACCGCCCGATGTCGGCACAGGCCCTGCCGCATCGGCAATCACCAGCACCTCATAGTCGCGTTCACGCCCCTGCCGCTCCAGCTCGGCATTGGCGGATGCAAAAACCTGTAAGGGCCCGACAACATCAAGACTCATGACATCGTCAAAGGCAAAACAGGCAATCATTCTGATGCTTGTGGTGTTGGTAATGCGCTCTGGCATGGCGATCCCCTTTAATCAGGAATGCAGCATGCCTCACGAAACGAATGGCAACAATGACAAACACCCCACGAATCTTGCCACAGCATATGCTGCAACAATCTTCGCGGGGTGTGTCGCTTCGCAGTTTTTACTGCGTCTCCCCACCAACCCCGGGTTCAGCCACCCTAAAAACCGCTTCGCTGCAGCAGGGCATAGAAGTCACGAATCGTGCCTTCCTTGGCCGTCATGTCCTTGATGTCATCAACCAGCTTGTCGGTGAAATTGGGCTGCTTCAAATATCCGACGACCCTTTTTCGCGCCATCGATGCCGATTTGCCTTCGATCAGAACGCCACTCGAACAGAATTGCACCAGCATATAGGCGCGCTTGCGCAGATGAAGCGACGGATTGTCGATCCGCTCGATCACCTTTTCACGCACCAGATAATCGGCCAGTCCCTCGTCCAGCTTGTCACCAATGCGTTGTTTCTGCTCGTCGGAAAGGTTCGATGCCTGAAGCGCATCATTCATCACCGTGACCGTCGCCATCTTGTCGCGCGGTTTGGCTTCACTGTCGCAGAAAGCGCGCAATGCCCGCATATCCTTGACCGTATCCATCAGCATGTCGAAAACTTCTTCGCCAAAATCCTCGACAATCCCCGAATTAACAACCGCCAGAAGCCAGGCCATCTTGCGGCAATTCGGCCCCATGCGGCCGTTGATTTCTGCAACACCGTCAATCAATGCCCGTGGGCCGCCAACATTTCGCAGACGTGCGCCACGCTCGGCAATGGCCGTTACCATCGGTGCGCCGTAAACGACCCCCTTCTCACTAATCAGACGATCCAGAATACCGACCAGCGGATCATGATCCCCTTCATGACGGGTCAGGCTGTTTGCACTGCGCAACTCGCGAACGATATAGTCAAACAGCGCATCCTGCGATGTCGAAAGCAATCCCGACCCGAACAGCGGGTTAAGCAGTTCAAGAATATCATCCGCCGCCCCGCGATTGCCGTGTGCACGCCCCATCGCCAGATCAATATGCAGGATAACCGCGTCGCCAAAGCTTCGCGAACTGCCAAGCAGTTCTTTCAGCGCCACCGGCGATCCAAGGATATCGGCAATAACATCGTCAAGCAGCTTACGCGCTGCCTCGTCTTTCTCGTCCCCCTTGACCTTCAGCGCCAGATCAAGCTTACCCACCCAGTTGCGGCTTGATGATAGAACGCGCGTAAGCGCAACCATCGTCAGGAAGTCGGTATCCTCCGCAAGGTTCAGACGGCGAATTTCGTCACGAACTTCGGAAATGGTCGCATCTTCAAACGCCGGCAGGTCGACCTTTTCAACCTCGCGCGCACGGGCAGCCAACTGTTCAATCGCGCCATGCAGCTTGTTCATGGCCTCAATATGGTCGCCGTCGGTCGCCTTGGCATGAATGCCAGCCACCTTGTCCACTGCGGTCGGCATTAATGTATCGTGGAACATCAATTTGCGCAGGTTCTGGTAATTATACATTACCTCGCAAGGTGTCAGGATTTCCTGTTCGAAATATTTGCGCAGCAGACGATTGATCGTCGCGCGGCTTTCCGACTGCAACAGGTCGTTATCGGAATCACAAAGCGGTGCATCTTCAATGGCTGAGACACGAACATCCTTGTCGTCGTCTTCACCAGCACCCTGTTTTTCCAGAAGGACCTTTTCAATATGACGACCGTCGGCGCGTTCCCAATCACGAACAACCCGAACCGCAGAGATCTTGGTCTTTAAAAGCTTCTCAGCTTCGTTAACCGCCTCTTTCTCGACATCAAAGGTCGAATGAATGATCCAGCGTTCCCCACGCTGGACTCGTACTTCAAACGTCGTATCCGACATAACGCGCACTGGCTCCCTAACTTCCTGTTTGGGGCGGCATTTGCATGCCATTTCTCAGTCAGGCGCGTGTCCCGTTTTTTTTATATTTATACTTCTTTATAAGGCAATTCTGATGCTGAAAACAATAGGGCGAATTCGAACTTCTCAAATGAGCCCAAAAATCCCCGTATTGCGCGACAGAAAACGCAATCCAAAACACATGCGACGCCATTAATACAACCATAGATGCATACACGTTGATTTAAGGACCCTATCCAAGTTCTGCTTTGACGAGAACTCAGCGATACGACCGGGCAATAGAATCACTAAGCCGCCCCAAAAGGACACTCATGGCAGCGACAGTTGCCTCGGTTGTTGTATCCTTGGGAACCACGGAATCGGTAAACCGTTCGGATACGGCGGTTTCACCCGAATTGAAATTGACAATTTTCCAGCGCGCTGCGATCTGCACCGAACCGTCCGGCTGACGTTCGAACTGTCCCAGATCGACCACGATCTGCCAGACAACCCCGTCGCGCGAGTTCCACGGGAATGTCTCGATCCGCTGCGGGCTCAACCGATGGTCAAGGTTTTCGATCAACACCCGCTGAATGTTTTCATCCAGCGGCTCGGCCCAGCGATCAAACTGGTTGATCACCAGCCGGTTGTCACTACTGCGCGTCACAATCTGGCTGCGATCAAGATGGCTTGGGATGGTTATCGGTCCCACCCCCATCACCGCCGTTCGGGTGGCCCCCGACGGGGCTGCAACATCGTCGGGGGATAACAGATAATAACGTTCCTGAACCGGTGTGCTGCACGCGGACAGGAAGCCAAGCGATGCCAATAACACCCCCGCGATCAGTCGCTTGCGAATTGTCGCCGTTGTTTTCGGTTTCATTTGCATTTCCCGCATCATTCTTCCTCCCGGCGGCCCGGTTTGCCCAGGATCAGAGCATTCGGATTTTGTTCAAGGAAATCGGCCAGATCCCGCAACGACCTGGCTGCCGCCGAAAGCTCTTTCAGAGTTTCCTCAAAATTATAGCGGATCGGCGAATTCGGCGATGTCACGTCACGTACACCGCCAAGTGCAACCTGCGCGGATTCCAGCGCCTTCTGAGTGGCTGGCAACACGCTGGTATCAAGGTTCGTCACAAGCTGGTTCACCCCGGCAGCTGCCTGTTTCAGGCTATCCATGCTCTCAATGATCGCAGGCGATGTAACAATGTTCTCCATCCCCTCGACAGTCCCCAACAGTCGAATGCCGATTTCCTCAATCGGGAATGTTTCAACCTTTTCAAGCAACGAGGACAGGGAATTGCTGATCTCATCGATCTTTTGCGGCAATGTCGGCAATTCTGGAATTTTCCCCTGCGCATCGCCCAGATAGCGGGGCGGCGTCACCGGATACATGCCCAGATCAACAAACAGCTGGCCGGTTATAAAGCTCCCGGTTTTCAGACGTGCCCGCAAACCACGTTCGACCAGAACATCCATGATCTTCGCATAATCGACATCGGCGGTGTCCTGATTGCCGACCATTTGCACCCGTTCGGGCTCCAGCGTCACTTCAACAGGCACCCGGAACGATTGATTGGGAACGACATATTCCAGATTGACGCTGTTGACCGTGCCGACGCGAATGCCATTGAATTCAACCGGCGCGCCGGGCGAAAGCCCGCGTACAGAGGAATCGAAATACAGCATGTATTTCTGCGTGATGCCATACGCCAGAATTTCCGCCTGTTTACGGCTGTCGTTTAACCGGAACACCGTATCGGGTTTCGCTGTTTCCGAATTCAGGCTTTCGTCAGGCGTATAGAAATTGATGCCACCGGCCAAAACTGATCGAACAGATTGGGCACGCACCGATACGCCTTCCGCATTCAGATCAAGACTGATGCCGCTGGAATTCCAGAAACGCGTATCGCGCTTGACCAATCCATCAAACGGCTTGCGGACATAGATCGGGATCGACACCTTTTCGGCCGCGGAATCCAGATTGGTATCAAGGACCTCGCCAACCTCTACCCCGCGCAGAAGAACCGGCGTTCCCGACGCGACTGAACCAAGTTCCTCCGCCATCAGGATAAACCGTGTTCCGTCCGATCCATCAGGCACATATTCCGGTTCTTCCGATCCGGTAAACTCGCGGGCCTCTTGGCCAGACCTGTCTGGAACCGCTTCGATATAAGCCCCTGAAACGATGGTCTGAAGGCCGGAAATCCCCTGTGCGGAAACGCGCGGGCGTACCACCCAGAATTTGGTTTTATCGGTCAGATAGGGTTCAAAATCCGAATTCATCCGCATCGTCAGAACCACATGCCCGAAATCCTCGCTCAGATTGATTTCGGTAACCTGTCCGACATCAACATCACGATACCGCACGGCGGTTTTGCCCGCGGTCAGTCCCTCGGCCGTTTCGAACGTCACGGTAACTTCTGGTCCTTTGGCTGCCGCATCGCGCCATAAAAGCCAACCGCCGATGATTAACGCGACAATCGGCACGATCCAGATGACCGGCAGGTTCTGAAATGCCTTTTTCACATCGGGCCTGCCTGGCTGCCCCTGACCGGCATTCCGGCTGGTGTCGTCCGTCATGATGACATCCCCTGTTCCTTTTGCATTCCCGCCCGATCCCAGATCAGCCGCGGATCAAATGCCATTGCCGACAGCATGGTCATAATGACCACGGCACAGAAGGCCACAGCACCAAAACCCGGTGCGACGGTTGCAATATTACCCAATTTCACAAGTGCTGCCAGTATCGACACCATAAACACATCAATCATCGACCAGCGCCCGATCAGTTCGGTCACGCGATAGATCAATGTCCGTTCGCGAAGCGGCCCGGCAAGCCCCAAACCCGTTGCGGCATAAACCCAGCCAAGCAGGACAATCTTCATGATCGGCACCACGATGCTGGCGGTGAAGACAACAATCGCAATCGGCCATTGCCCGGATTGCAACAGCACCACCACCCCGGAAAGGATCGTATCGGATTCCGCCCGCCCCAGATAGGTGATCGTCATGATCGGAAAAATGTTGGCCGGGATATAAAAAACGACCGCTGTCACCAGCAGTGCCCAGGCCCGCGACAGGCTGCCCGACTTGCGATGATGCAGATGCGTCCCGCAACGCGGGCATTTGCCTCCGGTTTCCCGTGCGGCACTGTCCGTTACGACAAACGCACAGATCTCGCAGGTCATCCAGCCTGTTGCCTTCTCCTGCCCGGTACCGACACGCAATTCTTCCAGATCCTCTAACGTCGCATAGCGCAAATTTTCCGGCGCCAGTCGCCGCCAGATCGTCCTTGGATCCAGCGTCGTGCTCATCAGCAATGTCGTCGGGATCAGAAAGCAAACTGCATAAAAGGCAGGCCCGGCAATGACATCGGCAAAATCCGTAAGCTTGGTCAGCGCGACCAGAAGTCCGATCAGAAACACATCAAGCATCGACCAAGGCCGAATAACAGCCAAAACACGCCAGACTGCCCGCAAGCCCGGCACCACGAACCCGAAATAAAGCGGCGCGAGCACATAGATATAAGCCCCGATCAGCATCAGCGGGGCAGCAATCGACGTCAACGCGACCATAAAGGCCAGAAACGGGAACCCCTCCTGCCAGAAGGTCACAACCCCGCTCAGCAACGTATTGCTTTCGGTGCGTCCTTCCATGGCAAAGGTCAGGATCGGAAATGAATTGGCAATCAGAAACAGGACAAATGCTGTAATGGCAAAGGCCAGAGGCCGTTCAACCGTACCCTTCTGCGCCTCATACAAGGGCGACCCGCACCGGATGCAACGTGCCACAAAGCCCGGTGGAATGTCGTCTTCGACATGCAGGTAATCGCAATGTTCACAGGCAACAAGGCGATGCGGCATTCAATCTTCCTGTTTCCATAAGGCATTAGCGCACAATCTGGAAGTCATATGAGTAAGCGGCAGAATTCATCCCCTGTCAAATCCGATTGGCAAAGCCAATGGGTGGGCATGCCATATCGCCAAACCCGAAAACAAACGCGATCCCAACCCTTTAGTTCCCGATTTGGGGCAAATAATGGCGCGCTTCACCCAGAACGATCTCATTAACCTGCGACAGCAATCCACTTTGCATATTCCAGTGATGCCAATAAAGCGGCCGTTCGATTACATGCGGGCATGGCTGCACCAACCGTCCGCTCTGTAAACCCTCCGCCGCCTGATGCTCCTCAACCACGGCATAGGCGATACCCTGCTCGGCCACGGTAACGAAACCTTGTGAACTTGGCATCGTATGGGCCGGGAACTCGCCCGGCACCAATCCGAAATACCGGTTTAAAAACTGGTTTTGCAATTCGTCATAGCGTGAAAAATTCACCGCCGGGCAGGATCGCAAAGCATCCGCCGTTACACCATCGGCAAAGTACCGGTCGCGGAATTCCGGCGACACCACCATGATATAGCGCATCGCGCCCAGTGGCCGCACCCGGCACCCCTGTATCGGATCGGGCCGCAAACTGACCGCACCCAGCACGGTGCCGGCCTGAAGTGCCTCGTGATTAAGTGCCTCGTCCTCGACCGTCAGATGCACCAGCAGGTCAAGCTCATCAAACAGCGTCTTGGGCACATTGACAAACCATGTCGCCAGACTGTCGGCATTGACCGCAATCGCGATCTGGCCGAAACGGCTGACCGAATGCAGCTTTGGCAGTTCATCATATAATTCCTGCTCAAGCAGGCTGACCCGCTGATAATGCTGCAAAAGCCGCTTTCCGGCATCGGTCGCGGCAATCGGTTTGGACCGGATGATCAAAGGCTGCCCCAGCCGGTCTTCCAGCAACTTGACCCGCTGCGATATCGCCGACTGCGTCAGACCAAGATCACGCGCCGCCTTCTCAAAACTGCCATGACGGATCACCTCGGCGCTGGCTTGTAACAGCTTGTAATCGATCATTTTATTGTCACTGCCTCATCCACCAGCCGCACACCTATTCATAGATGCATCATCAACATCCAAGGATGCATCACCCCTATCAGGACAGCAGCACCTGTCGGCACAACTAACTACTGTATTGCTGAGCTGCTTAAACAGAGCCGAATGGTAACGGGGCTGGCCATACGCTGCCTCGCGCATTCTAATCATAAAATTTACTAATACTATATCATGATAATTCGATTTTCTTATTTCTTAAAACTGCTATCCCTGCCCCATCAACAGCGATTTTGCGGGATGAAAAATGCTTCTGACTTTTGCGACCGGATTTGGCCTTGGCGGCGGACTGATCATTGCCATTGGCGCGCAGAATGCCTTTGTTCTCGGGCAAGGGTTGCGTCGCAACCATCCGGTGATGGTGGCATTTGTCTGCGCGCTATGTGATACCATCCTGATCGCAGCCGGTGTTGCCGGTCTGGGAACGTTGGTTGCCACCTACCCGATCCTGACCAAAATCGCGACGTGGGGCGGTGCGGCCTTCCTGATCTGGTACGGGTTTGCAGCGCTCAGGCGTCTGTTTGAAACCGAAACCCTGTCAGAAAGCGATGTCAGGCAGGCGGGCTGGAAGGCAGTTCTGTCGACGGCGCTTGCCGTGACCCTCCTGAACCCGCATGTATATCTTGATACCGTTGTCATGCTGGGCGGGATTGGCGGGCAATTCCCCGCCGACGAACGGCTGACCTTTGCGCTTGGCGCGATGAGCGCAAGCTTCGTCTGGTTCTTTGCCATCGCGCTGGGCGCGGCGTGGCTGGCCCCCTATGTGGCGCGGCCGATCACGTGGAAAATCATTGATGGGGTCACCTGTGCGGTGATGTGGCTGGTGGCTTACACGCTGATCGCACCGGAAATCACGTCCCTGATTTATTCCTGAGTAAAAATGAATAATCGATGTGATTAAACATTTTTTGTGAAAAATAGGGATTCGGGCGGCTTATTTGCCCATCGCTTCCTTGAAATGCTGTCGGCAGACCGAGACATAGCGATCATTGCCACCGATTTCGACCTGGGCCCCCTCGCGCACCGTATTGCCGTTTTCATCAACGCGCAGAACCATCCCGGCCTTGCGTCCGCAATGACAGATTGTCTTAAGTTCGCTTAGCTTGTCCGCCCAGGCCAGAAGCCATTTCGAGCCTTCGAAAAGCTGCCCCTGAAAATCGGTACGGATGCCATAACACAGCACCGGCACGCCAAGCTTGTCGGCGACATCGGAAAGCTGCCAGACCTGATCCTTGGTCAGAAACTGTGCCTCGTCCACCAGCACGCAATCAATCCGGCCTTCATCAAGCTTTTCCCCAATCAGGGCGCAAAGATCGGTATTGCCGTCAAACAAGACGGCCGGGGCTTCAAGGCCAATGCGCGATGCGATCTTGCCGACACCGAAACGATCATCAAACGCCACGGTCAGCAGAAGCGTCTGCATGCCGCGTTCCTGATAGTTGAAGCTCGATTGCAAAAGCGTCGTCGATTTGCCCGCATTCATCGACGAATAATAAAAGAACAGCTTGGCCATGGTTTCCCCCGAAAATCGTTATTGGGGAATAGCCGATCAATCGGGATTGATCAATATGACAACGGCAGCCAAAAACGGTTATCCGCCATTGCGACCCATATCGATATCGCGCAGTTCGCGGCGCATGAAATCAAGCAGCGACTGGATTTTGGCACTGCGCGTCACACCGGCCGGAAAGACGGCAAAAACTTCAAGATCGGGCAATTTGCAGTTCGGCAGAACATGCACGACATCGCCGCGCTCAATTTCATCGGCAATATCGCAAAACGGCACAACCGCAAGCCCGTGCCCGCCACGCAGGAATTGCAGACGGGCGGTTGCATTATCAACCCGGACACTACCCGATACCCGAATGGATTTTTCCTGATCATCGCAGATCAGGCGCAGGGTTTCGGGAACCCGGCTATACATCACCCAGTCATGATCGGCGAGCTGTTCGGGGGTTTCGGGCAAGCCCACCCGTGCAACATACCCCGACGACGCCGCAATGATCCGGTGGGTCTGATAGAGCTTGAAGCTTTTAAGCTCCGAGCTTTTAAGCGGCCCGGACCGGATGCCAATATCAATCCCCCGCCCGATCAGATCGACAACCTCGTCAGACAGATGAACATCAATCGCCACCCCCGGATAGGTCTGGCGAAACCGGTCAAGGATCGGCACGATCCGAAGTGTGCCCAGATGCACCGATGAAGTAATCGATATCTTGCCGACCGGCTCGTCACGCATGACTTCGACCCGCTTGCGGGCGGCCTCAGCCTCCAGCGCAATCGTCCGGCAACTGTCGTAATAACGCGTTCCGGCATCGGTCAGGCTGAAATTGCGGGTGCTGCGCCGAAGCAGCGGCACGCCAAGTTTGGCTTCAAGCTGCCTGATCTGATGAGACACCGCAGCACGGCTCAGCCCCATCTTGCGCGCTGCGGCAGAAAACCCGCCATCCTCGACCACACGGGCGAAAATCATCATTGCCCGAACTTCATCCAGTGCCGACATTTTATATGCTCATTTAATTTGACAATCTGTCCAATTCTTCGATCTTCCGCAAATTAGATCAGCATTCTATCCTTGGTGCAAATCCTATTCACATATCAAGGACCAAAACGATGCGTATTCTGATGATTGTGACGTCCCACGACAAAATGGGCGATACCGGCCATAAAACCGGTATCTGGCTGGAAGAACTTGCCGCCCCCTATTTCCGGTTCCGCGATGCCGGTGCCGATATCACGCTGGCATCCCCCAAGGGTGGTCAGCCGCCGCTTGATCCCAACAGCCAGGTTCCCGATGCCCTGACCGAGGCGACCAAACGGTTTGAAGGTGATGCCGACGCCCAGAAGGCATTCGCCAACACCGTGAAGCTTGATGGCCTGAAAGCCAATGATTACGACGCGCTGTTTTATCCCGGCGGTCACGGGCCGCTTTGGGATCTGGCAATTGATGCCAAATCCATCGCATTGATCGAGGCATTCGTCGCACAGGACAAACCGGTGGCCGCTGTCTGCCACGGCCCGGCAGCATTCGTGAATGCCAAAACCAAAGACGGCAAGCCGCTGGTGGCGGGCAAAAAAGTCACCGGCTTCACCAATGACGAAGAAAAGGCCGTCGGCCTTGAAAAGGTCGTCCCGCTTCTGATTGAGGACGAATTCACCAAACAGGGCGGCCTTTATGAACGCGCTGACATGTGGGCGTCCCATGCGGTTGTCGATGGCAAACTGGTAACTGGCCAGAACCCTGCATCCAGCGATGCGGCCGCAGATGAGGTTATCAAACTGCTTGGTAAATAATCGCTTGACCTTCCAGCAACTGGAAGCCCCATAGTCGGATTATCGAATCCAACCTGACGGAGCAACCGGAATGCTGAAACTGAAAGTCGATGAAATGAGCTGCGGCCATTGCGCTGCCACTGTTACCAAAGCTGTCGAGGGCGTTTCGGGGGTTGAAAAAGCCGATATCGACCTTGCAAAGGGCGAAGTAACCGTGACCGGCAATCCCGATGTCGCAGCCCTGATCGCCGCCATTGACGATGCCGGTTATCCGGCCCGCGAACTGGCCTGATCGATCAAGATATCCACGCGGAAGGCCGCCCCGATGGGCGGTCTTTTGCGTTTCGGTTTCCCGCATTCAGGCTTTGTCGACATGTTCGATATCAGGCAGGAAAATCGCAAGGAAACCAATGGCCGGTAACCATGCGCAAACCTGATAGACCAGCCCCAGCCCGAAATGATCAGCCATCACGCCAAGAATGGCCGCACCAATCCCGCCAAGCCCAAAGGCCAGGCCAAAGAACAGACCGGAAATCATGCCAATACGTCCCGGCACAAGTTCCTGCGCATAGACAACAATCGCCGAAAATGCCGATGACAGGATCAGACCGATGGCAATCGAGAGCATCACGGTTGCCCCCAACCCGACATAGGGCAGGATCATTGCAAAGGGCAGTGCTCCAAGGATCGATCCCCAGATCACCTTTTTGCGGCCAATCCGGTCGCCGACCGATCCGCCGATCAGGGTTCCCGCCGCAACCGAGGCCAGGAAAATGAACAGATAAATCTGCGCATCGCCTTCGGAGAGCGGGAATTTTTCCATGAGGTAAAACACGTAATAGCTGGTGAAGCTGGCGAGATAGAACCATTTCGACAGCATCAGACAGAACAGAACCAGAAGGCCGCCAATCACCTGGCGTCGGGCCGGAAGATTTGCCGCCAGATGAACAACACGCGGGCGCCGCACGGCATGGCCGTTGCGTTTATACCAACGCCCGAGCAGCGTCAGGATCACAACACCGGCCAATGCAGCAAAGGCAAACCATGCCAGACTGCCCTGTCCGTGCGGCAAAACCACTGCGACCACCAGCAACGGCCCGATGGCTGAACCGACATTGCCGCCCACCTGAAACAGCGACTGCGCAAAGCCATGCGCCCCGCCCGATGCCAGACGCGCCAGACGCGAGGATTCCGGGTGAAAGATCGACGATCCCACACCCAGCATCGCACTGCCCATAAGCAGCACCGCAAAACTGGTTGCCGAGGACAGAACCAAAAGCCCCGCCATCGACATCCCCATGCCGAATGGCAAGGAATAAGGTTGCGGTCGACGGTCCGTGAAATGGCCGATAAAGGGCTGCAGCAACGATGCCGTCACCTGATAGGTCAGGGTCAATAGACCGAGCTGCGCAAACGATAGATCAAAGCCGCCCCTGAACACCGGATAAGCCGCGACAAATAGCGACTGGATCATATCGTTCAGCAAATGGCAGAAACTGGCCGCACCCAGAACCGGCAAAACGGTTCGGGAGACTTGCGGTCGGTTGAGAACGGCTTCGTTCATCGGGGACCTCGTTGAAATGACATTAAACGCACGCCTTGGTGCGTTGATCATCATTATAAAAATTGCAAAACGGCCCACCACCGCGTTAGGGTCAATTTATTACGAGACTGGGCCAATCACGCAAGACAGGCATCGATGTCATCATTTCGCGAAGTTCCAAGACCGATTATCGCATTGGGGACGGATTATCCCGATGGTCATGTGATTGCCGCCCATCGCCATGATCGCGATCAGTTGCTATATGGCATGACCGGGGTTTTGATGGCATCAACCCCGCACGGCGCATGGATGATGCCGCCCCAGCGCGGCATGTTGATCCCCGCCGGGGTCATCCACGAGGTCCGCCTGTTTGGCGATGTCAAAATGCGCTCGCTTTATCTGCGCCCGGACCGGCTGGGCGCGACAGACAACCAGTGCAAGGTGGTCGGCATTTCATCGCTGATGCGTCATTTACTGATCGAAGCGGTTGCCGTCCCGGCGGAATATGATATGGCGGGTCGTGATGGGGCGCTGATGGCGCTGATCGAACATGAAATCAAACGGTTGCCGGTCCTGCCACTGTCGCTTCCGCTACCGGAACAGGCCGCATTACGGGAAAAATGCCGTGCCTTTCTGGCATCGCCAACCCCGCATGAAACCATCGATGACTGGTGCCATCATCTGGGCATGAGCCGCCGAAGCTTTACCCGGCAGTTTCGCAAGGAAACCGGATCAAGCTTTGTCGAATGGCGTCAACAGGCCTGCATCCTAGCCGCCCTGCCAAGACTGGCCGCCGGCGAAGCCGTGACAACGATTGCGATGGACCTTGGCTATGACAATCCCGCCGCGTTCAGCAACATGTTCAAACGCATCCTTGGCGCATCACCGCGCGATTACCGGACTGCGGGCACATAGGAAAATATTTCGCCTCTGAGCTTACAAAAAAATGGAACATCAGGATCACTTCATCGGGCACCAAGCAAATTGCACATAGAAAAATGGTTAAGCCCGCATGCTAAATCAGGCTTAACCATTGAAAGATAACGCCGAAACAAGATCGGTGGCATTCATAATACCATATCAGCGCCGAGCCTTGGCGAAACGCAGCAGACAGCCTAAGCAGCCTTTACCGCCGACAAGAAAGCTTCGACTTTCTGAAGCAGGATATCTGCCTGCTGAGACATATTATTTGAGGCAGAAAGAACTTGCTCGGCCGCAGCCCCGGTTGATGCCGCGGCTTGGTTGACACCGTGAATATTGGCCGTTACTTCGCCGGTACCCGCAGAAGCCTCCTGGACGTTCCGATTGATTTCATCGGTTGCGGCACCTTGCTGTTCAACCGCACTGGCTATTGCCGATGCAATTTCACTGATTTCGGTGATGGTTGTTCCGATGGAATCAATGGCAACAACAGCGCCCTCTGTTTCGCTTTGGATTGCGGTTATCTGATTGGTAATTTCCTCGGTGGCCTTGGAGGTCGCATTAGCAAGGTTTTTCACCTCGGCCGCGACAACGGCAAAACCTTTGCCTGCTTCACCTGCGCGGGCAGCCTCGATCGTGGCATTCAGAGCCAAAAGATTGGTCTGTGCCGCAATATCACTGATCAAACCGACGACATCACCAATTTTCTGAGCCGCTTCTGCAAGTCCACGAACCTGTGCATTCGTACTTTGCGCTTCCACAACAGCCTTATCCGCCACACGGGATGACTGTGTAACCTGATGGCTGATTTCAGAGATCGATGCACTTAGTTCTTCGGACGCGCTGGCAACGGTTTGAACATTATTTGATGCCTGCTCGGCCGCCGCAGCAACAACCGTTGACTGACGACTGGTTTCTTCCGCGGTTGCCGTCATTGACGTTGCAGTATGCTGCATTTCGGTCGCTGCATCCGAGACCGTTTTCAGAACGACCGATACATCACCTTCAAAATCACCGGTCAGTTTTTCGATCAACCTGGCGCGGGATTCACGCTGTTTCTGGGCTTCGACTTCCTGGGCGGCCAGTTCCTCTGCCTTGATCATGTTTTCTTTAAACACGAGCACCGCCTTGGCCATATCACCAATTTCATCCTTGTGATCCTGTCCGGGGATATCGACGGTTTTGTCGCCTCCGGCAAGAACCCGCATCGCGTTTGTAATGGTAATAATCGGACGCGAAATACCAACACCGATCAGCCACGCTGCTGCCAAACCGACCACCACAGCAATTGCAGAAATAATTGCGGCAAGCGAAATGGCAAAAGCGTTTTCTGCTTTTGCTCTAGGACCAATCTCATCCTGTTTGGCTTTGAAGGACAGTTTGAGTTCTTCGATGTCGCTTGCGACCTTTGGCCCCAGAACGTTCAGGGTCTTTTCAGCGATACGTTGTTGTTCCGCAGTATCCTTGGTTGCACTTAACGCGCGAACCGCCGCAGCATACTCCGCAATATCCTGATCCACAGCTTTCGCACTTTCGAGATAGTCAGGGTCTTTAACAAGAGACAAAAATTCGGCGTTAAGCTTTTTGGTTGTTTCCAATCTTTGATTTGCGTTTTCAAGTGCTTCAGGAGACTGCCTCATCTGAAAATTCAAAACCGAGACACGAGCTTCAAGCATATTGGCCTGAACACGTGAAGCTTGGTTTGATTGCAGTGCAATCTGCCGGTACTCGTTGAAATTACTGTCTGCATCCATCAATGCAATAACGCAGATCGCCGACACCGTGATCATCAAAACCAACATCACGCCAAAACCGCCAGCAACTTTGATGGCAATTTTAATTCGCTTTAGAAGCCCCATATTACTACCCCACACCCCAATAACTATCCTTTAGTATTGTTCCCCCAAAAAAGAACCACACATCTAGAGGGAGCCTTGATACAAAAGAATGAATTCATTTCACGCCGCAATCAGAGGAAACTGTTTCGCTCTGAGCAAAATTGTCCCATGCAATCAATGGCTTTGAATGAACATGACCTGCCCGCACGCAACCTGAGATGAAATATGCGACATTGCCTCAAGTCATCACGAAGGTTTTCTAAGGTTTCAGAATGCTTACAGGAAATAAACACTGTGCGACGATCATCCTGAGCACTTCGCCAAGCTGCGTATAATCACGTCTCACACTTTGCTTGAGATTAACCAACACCCCAGTCGGAAAGTTAACAGTCAAGCGCAGATAGATCGCGAATGCCAAATATCGCCCGGGCAAAACATCGCTTATGCACGGATACAGGCGATCATTTCAGTTTGGCACTGAAGTTCACTCTGCACACACCATCAAAGACAGAGAAACAGTGGTACAAAAATGAACCAAAATCAAGAAAAAACACCTTTAGTGGTATTTTTTTAGACCATTAAACCCAAAAGTATCAATTTTGAGAATCTAAATAAATCAAAGGTTCATGTTTTTTTGATTCTTCACACTCCAATTCCATACAGGAACAGCAGTTATGATAACCAACCTTAGTGAGCGAATAAGAGAGGCAAGAAAGCATCTAGGGCTTAGTGCATCGGAAGCAGCAAACCTTGCCGGACTTACACGCAAATCGTGGGAACGTTACGAGCTGGACAAAAATGAACCAAAAGCATCATCTTTGGCTGTACTGGTTGATAAGGGCATAGACGCAAGCTGGCTGCTGACAGGAAGGGGCAGCATGCTGAGAAGCGAAGTGCTGGATCAAGCGCGCGTGATTGACCCCGATTTAATACGCATGATTCTCGAGGAAATTGAATCCTATCGCTCACAAAACAATAGGACATGGAGCATATCGGAGGCGGCTCGCGTTATTGTTCTAAGCTATGAAATGCTGCAAGCAGAAAGAGATCGGGGTATTGAGCCATCTCCAAGAAACCTGAACCTACTCTTACAGGCAGCAAATCTGTGATTTAACGACAAAAAGCTCAGGTGCCTCCCAATTCTACAAAAAATATGTTTTATGAAATCTTCAGGCAACATTTGGCTCATTAACGTTGAAGATGATTAGCGACACATAGAACCCAACAAAAAGCCGCCTGTTTCAGATCGAAACGGGCGGCTTTTGCACATCTTCTGATGATTGAAATCAGCCGAGGATTTTGTCGCGGAGCATCTGGTTGACCATGCCCGGGTTGGCTTTGCCACCCGTGGATTTCATGACCTGGCCAACGAACCAGCCCAGCATGCGGTCCTTGCCGTCGCGGATTTCCTGAACCTTGTCCGGGTTGGCCGCAATGACTTCGTCGATTGCTGTTTCAATCGCACCGGTATCTGTGATCTGCTTCAGACCTTTTTCTTCGACGATCTTTTCCGGATCATTGCCGGTTTCGATCATGATTTCAAAGACGTCCTTGGCGATACGGCCCGAAATGGTGTCATCCGAAATCAGGTCCAGAAGTTTGCCGAGATTTTCGGCCGTAACCGGGCTTTCGGTGACGGGAACTTCCAGCTTGTTGAGCGCACCAAACAGGTTGGTGATCACCCAGTTCGCGGCAAGTTTGCCATCGCGGCCCTTGGCAACAACTTCGTAATAGGCGGCCTTTTCCTGATCGGCAACGAGAACACCGGCATCATAAGCCGACAGACCGTTTTCACGCATGAAGCGGGCTTTTTTCTCGTCCGGGAGTTCCGGCAGGGTCTTTTCGATTTCGGAAACGAATGCCTGATCGAATACTAGCGGCAGCAGATCCGGGTCCGGGAAATAGCGGTAATCATGTGCCATTTCCTTGGACCGCATCGAACGGGTTTCACCCAGACGCGGATCGTAAAGACGGGTTTCCTGAACGATTTCGCCACCGGCTTCGATGACTTCGACCTGACGCTTTGCTTCGATCTCGATCGCCTGCATCACATAACGGATGGAGTTGACGTTCTTGATTTCGCAACGCGTGCCAAATTCGGCACCCGGACGACGGACCGAAACGTTGGCATCGCAACGCATCGAACCCTCGTTCATATTGCCATCGCATGTGCCAAGGTAACGCACAATCGCGCGCAACTTGGTCAGGTATGCGCCGGCTTCTTCCGGGGTGCGGATATCAGGCTTGGACACGATTTCCATCAGGGCAACGCCCGAACGGTTCAAATCGATATGCGAATATTTCGGGTCCTGATCGTGCATCGATTTACCGGCATCCTGTTCAAGATGCAGGCGTTCAATGCCAACCGATTTGGTCGAGCCATCAGGCATGTCGAGAATAATGGTCCCCTCGCCGACAATCGGTTTGTCGAACTGTGAAATCTGATAGCCCTGCGGCAGATCGGCATAGAAGTAGTTCTTGCGTGCAAAGACGCTTTCAAGATTGATCCTGGCTTTAAGGCCAAGACCGGTCTTGACGGCTTGCCGCACGCATTCCTCGTTGATCACGGGCAACATGCCCGGCATGGCCGCGTCAACAAGGCTGACATTGGTGTTCGGATCGTTACCGAATGTGGTCGATGCACCGGAAAACAGTTTGGATTTGGAAACCACCTGACAGTGGACTTCCAGACCGACAACGATTTCCCAAGGGCCGGTTGAACCTTCGATGATATAGGTCATGGATCAGCCCTCCTGCCCGGCCGGTTTCGCGGTAAAGTTGGCGGCAGTTTCAAGCACGCCACCGACACGCAGAACGGTTTCTTCGTCAAACGGCTTACCAATCAGCTGCAGACCAAGCGGCAGACCTTCGGCAGACAGACCCGTCGGAACGGACAGACCCGGAAGACCCGCAAGACTTGCCGGAACGGTAAAGACATCGTTCAGATACATTTTGACCGGATCGTCTTCGTTTTCACCAATCGCAAAGGCCGCCGACGGAGCGGTCGGTGCCAGAATGGCATCAACGGTGCCAAATGCGGTTGCGAAATCCTCGTAAATGCGACGACGGACTTTGAGCGCCTTGTTGTAGTAGGCGTCATAGTAGCCAGCCGACAGCACATAGGTGCCGATCATGATGCGGCGCTGGACTTCCTTGCCGAAACCGGCCGCACGGGACTTCATATACATGTCGTCCAGGCTGTCGCCTTCGTCCATGACGCGCTGGCCGTAACGCAGGCCGTCATAACGCGCAAGGTTCGAGGATGCCTCGGCCGGGGCAACGATATAATAGGTGCCGAGCGCGTATTTGGTGTGCGGCAGGGTCACATCGACCACTTCGGCACCCGCATCACGCAGCATCGCAATACCGTTATCCCAAAGCTTGTTGATTTCTTCGGGCATGTTATCGACACGGTATTCTTTGGGAATACCGATTTTCATGCCGCGAATATCCCCCGTAAGAGCAGCTTCGAAATCAGGAACCGCTACCGGGGCGGATGTGCTGTCCTTGGCATCGTGTCCGGCCATTGCGCCCAGCATGATCGCAGCGTCGCGAACGGTCTTGGTCATCGGACCAGCCTGATCAAGCGAGCTTGCAAAGGCGACAATGCCCCAGCGCGAGCAACGGCCATAGGTTGGCTTCAGGCCGACAATACCGCAATAGGATGCCGGTTGACGGATCGAGCCACCGGTATCGGTACCGGTCGCCGCCAGCGCCATGCCCGCAGCAACAGCAGCCGCCGAACCACCGGACGAGCCCCCCGGAACCAGATCCTTGCCATCCTTGCCCTTCCACGGGTTGATGACATTGCCATAGTAGGACGACGTATTGGACGACCCCATGGCGAATTCATCAAGGTTGGCCTTGCCCAGCATCACCGCACCGTTACCAAACAGGTTGGTGGTGACGGTGGATTCATATTCCGGTTTGAACCCCTCAAGAATGTGCGAGGCTGCGGTCGTCTGGACACCTTCGGTGCAGAAAAGATCCTTGATCGCAATCGGCAGGCCTTCCATTTTGCCCGCGTCACCCTTGGCGCGCTTGGCATCGGAAGCCTTGGCCATGTCGATGGCCTTGTCCGGGGTTTCGGTGATGTAAGCGTTCAGATTACGGTGCGCTTCCATCGATTTGATGTGGGCTTCGGTCAGTTCGACCGACGTGTAATCGCCCTTTGCCAGCCCGTCACGGGCTTCGGCAAGCGTCAGATTTGTCAGATCAGTCATTATTCAACCACCTTCGGCACAACAAAACAGCCAGCATCGGTCATCGGTGCGTTTGACAGCACTTTTTGCTGGATATTGCCATCGGTGACTTCGTCCTTGCGCATCGGCAGGGTCAGATCGGCAACCGACGTCAGGGGATCACAACCCTCGACATCAACTTCTTGCAGTTCCTCGACGAAATCGAGGATACGGGTCAAATCTCCCGCCAGTTCGCCAAGCCCTTCTTCGGACACGTTGATACGCGACAGAAAGGCGATCCTGCGAACTGTTTCCTTATCCAAAGACGACATGGATGAAAGTCTCTCTTAAGGAATGACAAAACACCCGGCAAGCAGTCAGCCTGCCGGAACCTGAAATTACAGCGCGGAAACTAGCACCCCGCCGCCCCCGCCGCAAGGGCCGGAGACAGCCAATTTCGGCAACTTTTCCAACTGTTGGGAAAGATGCCGCCCGATCATGGCTGGCATCAGGGGCAAAGCCATGCTTTCACCGACGTTTCAGGCATGTCAGTATTGCGTTTCGCCGGTTGAAATGCGCTGGCGTTTTTTGGGCAACGCACCTATAAGGTCGCCATGATTTGCAATGACACACAGGAATTGCTGCGGTTTCTAACACCGGCAGCACGCGTTTTGGGGCTGGATCTCGGCACCAAAACCATTGGCGTGGCCCTTTCGGATGTCGGGCTACAGATCGCGTCCCCCTATTCGCTGATTTCGCGCAAGAAATTCACGCGTGATATTGCCGAACTTTCGGCAATCGTCACCAAGCAGAATGTCGGCGGCATCATCATCGGTTTTCCGCGTGAACTTGACGGCACGGTCGGCAAGGCATGCCACCGGGTTTATGCCTTTGTGGACGAAATGCAGAATTATATCGATCTGCCGATCCTGCTTTGGGATGAACGTCTTTCGACCAATGCGGTTGAACGCATCCTGATTGAAGATGTCGACATGACGCGCAAACGCCGGGCGCAGGTCGTCGATAAAACGGCTGCGGCCTATATCCTGCAAGGTGCGCTTGATAACCTTAATCTTCATACCGATCCGGGCGCAAACCCTGATGACGACGATGATGAAGATGAATTTGGTGACGAAGAAGCCTGATTTTCAGCCAAACGAAACCACTTGGTTTCAGAGTTTTCGATCAGCCGCCTGTTTGTTCAGGCGGCTTTTCCTTTGGCCGTAAAAACAATCAGTGTTCCGAAAAATTTCGAGGGCGGCAGGATCAGACGGCCCTTTTTATGGATTGCCCCCATGGACTGGGCGGCTTGGGCAATCGTGTCGAGCGTGTTGACGATGATTTCATAACCGGCAAAGCCATCGGTAGGGAAAGCCGGGTCGTCAATTCCGAACCGGGTGACCATTTCATCACTATGCAGAGCTGTGACGATCTTCTCGGTTCCGATTTCTTCGACGAAATCCGTAACCGCGTCCGCCGCCCAATGCGTGAGGAATACCTTGCCAATCGCATAGGCACCGTTGGCGTGGTTTTGATATTCCGGATAATAGAAATTCTGAGGCGGATGTCGATGCTGGCAGACAAAGGTCACCGCATGGCGCAACAGCGGATGATTGGCAAAGGCCAGCGAAAAGGCCAGATCGGTAAGCGAACCATCCGGGCGGGTTGCTTCGCGTTCGAACTTGAAAACACGGGGCACGGCGGCACCCGCGGCAATGAAATCCTCCCGGTCTTTTTCCGCATCGCGCGATTGCAGCGCCAGCATCGACATGCCTTCGCGCTGACGCAGATAATCGCGGTTATAAATCGGGAAGGAGAACGGCGCGGCAAGATCGGTTTCAGCGATTTTTTCCGGCTCGATCACGGCAAGCAATTCGATATACATGCCATCAAGCTGGATCAGGGCATTGCCGGTGCCAAACGGATGATTGGCACGCGGGGTGACGGTAAAACCCAGCTTGCGATAGGCATCGCAGGCCGCATCAAGATCATTGACACACAGAACCAGATGATCGATTGCGCGACTCATGGGCTTTCCCCTGATTGCATTCCTGTTTGGCGCGGCAGGTCACAGCGCAGGAATTTCTTTCAATTGATAAATCAGTGCGTTGAACGCATTATCTGAGCGACATCCATTATCACAGGATGTCCGTGCAATGAAACAGGCAGTCTTGTCAATACGACGTCAGGCCGGACTGTTACAATGCAAACCATCACAGCAAATCACATAACAACCGATTAATAACTGCCCCATCGTGCGGCAAGATATTTTCGAAAGCGCCCCATGTTAGCCATCCTGTCCGCCCTGATACCGACCTTTGCCCTGATCGTGCTGGGCTTCATCCTGCGGCAACGCAAATTCCTGCCTGATGCGTTCTGGCCAGGGGCGGAAAAGCTGACCTATTATGTGACATTCCCGGCATTGCTGTTTTCCAATACAGCGCGCGCCGATCTGGGCAGCCTGCCACTAGCGGGAATTGCGACTGCGATGCTGGGCACGGTTTTCATATGTACCGTTCTTATCCTGATCGCCAAGCCGGTTCTGAAAGTCGGCAATCCGGCGTTTTCATCTCTGTTTCAGGGCGCCATCCGGCCCAATACCTATATCGGACTTGCCGTTGCCGCGGCCCTTCTGGGCGAAGCCGGATTGACGGTAACGGCCCTTTGCGTTGCCCTTGTCGTGCCGACGGTCAATGTGCTTTCGGTTCTGGCCTGCGCACATTGGGGGGATAATGACCGCACGCCCGGCGCGGTATCGCTTTTGCGCGATGTTCTGCGCAATCCGTTGCTGATGGCGTGTGTTCTTGGCATTGGGATCAATATGACGGGATTTGGCCTGCCGCCAGTGCTTGGACCGTTTCTGGAAGTTCTGGGGCGTGCGGCATTGCCGATCGGGCTTCTGGCGGTTGGTGCGGGGCTTGATCTTTCGGCGGCACGACGCGCCGGGGGGTCGGTCGGATTTTCCACGCTGGGCAAACTTGTCATCAGCCCGGCAATTGCAGCGGGGCTTTGCCTTTTGCTCGGCCTGCCGCAGGTCGAACTGGCGGCGGTTGTGCTGTATGCCGGATTGCCCTGTTCGGCGAGTGCGTTTGTGCTGGCGCGCCTGATGGGTGGTGACGCCCAGATGATGGCCAGCATCATTACGGTTCACACGCTTGTCGCGATTGTCAGCATCCCGATCCTTGCGGTTTTGCTGCATGTGGTGTGATTTAAACCAAGCGAAATATTGACCATTCGGTCAGGATGTTGGGGCAATATTTTAACTTTCCGTGGCAGGGGCAATTGGGTATGCTCCGCGCGAAATTCTGCCCATACCATTTAAGGAATATGTGCAACGCCATGAGTGTCATGGGACCAGCGGCGGATCACTATCCGCACCCTCACCTCCTCGGTATCGAAGGTCTTACCCCGGGGGAAATCACCCTTATTCTTGATCGTGCCCAGCATTATGCGGAAAAGAACCGCACCGCAGACAAGACCAGTAACATTCTTGCCGGGGCCACGGTCGTCAATCTGTTCTATGAAAATTCGACCAGAACGCTGACATCGTTTGAACTTGCCGCCAAGCGGTTGGGGGCGATGGTCATCAACATGACGGTCGGCACCAGTTCGGTCAAAAAGGGTGAAACCCTGATTGATACGGCAATGACGCTGAATGCCATGAACCCCGATGCACTTGTGGTCCGTCACGGTGACAGCGGTGCGGTCAAGCTTCTGAGCGAAAAGGTCAATTGTGCGGTTCTCAATGCCGGGGATGGCCGCCACGAGCACCCGACACAGGCGTTGCTTGATGCGCTGACCATCCGCCGCCACAAGGGCCGCCTGCATCGGCTTAATGTCGCGATCTGCGGCGATATCGCGCATTCGCGCGTCGCCCGGTCCAATATCCTGCTGCTTAATACCATGGGATCGCGCGTGCGCCTTGTCGCGCCGCCGACCCTGATCCCGTCAAAGATCGACCGGATGGGGGTCGAGATTTTCCATGACATGGAAGAAGGTCTTAAGGATTGCGACATCGTCATGATGCTGCGCCTTCAGCTTGAACGCATGGAAGGAAGCTTTATCCCGTCGGTCCGCGAATATTTCCATTTCCATGGCCTTGATCGCGCCAAGCTTGCCAATGCCAAGCCCGACGCGCTGATCATGCATCCCGGCCCGATGAATCGCGGGGTCGAAATCGACAGCGAAGTCGCCGACGACGTCGAACGATCCGTCATCCGCGAACAGGTTGAAATGGGGGTTGCGGTGCGCATGGCCGCCCTTGAATTGCTGGTCCAGAACCACAGACAGGCAGGAGGCCAGGCATGACCCCAGCCATTCGCGTAAAGGGTACGGGCCGTAAGGCCATCATCAATGCCCGTTTGCTTGACCCGGAGGCACAGACCGACAGTACGGGCGGCATCCTGATTGAAAACAGCAAGATCATCGATTGCGGTGCGCAGGTCACCCGCGAAAACCTGCCCAAGGATTGCGAGATTGTTGATGCTGCGGGTGCGTGTCTTGCGCCCGGGCTTGTCGATATGCGCGCGCAATTGCGCGATCCGGGGTTCGAACATCAGGAAACCATCGAAACCGCCGGTCGTTCGGCGGCAGCTGGCGGGATCACCACAATCATCGCCCTGCCCAATACCGATCCGGTAATTGACGATGTGGCCGGTGTCGAATTTATCGCACGCCGGGCACGCAAGGTTGGCTTGGCCAAAGTTTTTGCCTATGGCGCGGTATCAAAGGGCATTGAGGGTGGCGAAATCACCGAGATGGGCCTTTTGCATCAGGCCGGCGCGGTAGCGTTTTGCGATGGCGTGAAAACCATCGCCAGTGCCCGGTTGCTGCGACAGGCGCTATCTTATTCGACTTTCTTTGACGGCATGATTGTCCAGCATCCCGAGGAACCGGAACTTTCCAGGGGGGCGTCGATGAATAGTGGCGAACTTGCCACGCGCCTTGGTCTTAGCGGTGTATCACCCCTTGCGGAAGTCATGCAGATAGAGCGCGATTTGCGGCTGGTTGAAATGACGGGCGGACGTTTGCATTTTGCCCATATCTCGACAGGAGAGTCCGTCGAGGTGATCCGCAAGGCCAAGAAACGCGGCCTTAAGGTCACGTGCGATACCGCCCCGTTCTATTTTGCGCTTAACGAAAATGCGGTTTCGGATTACCGGACCTTTGCCAAGCTGTCGCCCCCACTTCGGTCCGAAGACGACCGTCAGGCGATTGTGGCAGGCCTTGCCGATGGCACGATTGATGCCATCGCCTCCGATCATAATCCGCAGGATGTTGACTCCAAACGCCTGCCCTTTGCACAAGCAGCCGCCGGTGGTGTTGGTTTTGAAACACTTCTGCCGATCACGCTGGAGCTTTATCATAACGGGCACATGTCGATGCTTGATGTGATTACCAAGCTGACAACCGCCCCTTCAGGACTGGTACGCATCAAGGGTGCCGGTACGCTTGAAATCGGGACGGCAGCCGATCTGGTGCTGTTTGATCCGGATCGCCCGTGGAAGATCGATCCTTATCAGTTCGAGTCAAAATCGAAAAACTCGCCATTTGACGGCCGTCTTACCCAAGGCCGTGTCCTGCGCACCATCATTGATGGTCGCGAGGTTTTTGCCGATCCCTCTGTCGCGGAAGGCGCGTGAATATGGAACTTGATGCCACTTACAAGGCAACCCTGATGTCGCTGCAGATTGCGACCGTTTGCGGTTATCTGCTGGGCTCGATCCCGTTTGGTCTGGTTCTGACGCGGATGGCCGGACTTGGCGATATCCGCAAGATCGGATCGGGCAATATTGGTGCGACCAACGTACTGCGTACCGGCAACAAATTTCTGGCATTCCTGACACTTGTCGGCGATGTCGGCAAGGGTGCGGCAGCAGCCCTGCTATTTACCCATTTTGTCAATGCCGAGGCCGGTATTTTTGCTGGTGGTGCCGCGGTTGTCGGGCACATGTTCCCCGTATGGCTGCGTTTCAAGGGCGGCAAGGGTGTTGCCACCACCCTTGGGACCCTTGTTGCGGTCAACTGGATCATGGGGGTTGTCGCGGCAGCGACGTGGCTTGTCATGGCGCTGATTTTCCGCATTTCATCGCTTTCGGCCCTGATTGCGATGATTGCCGCCCCGATTGCGGCCTTCCTGATCGCCAATGATCCCGGTGCCGGATGGCTTGCAATCTTCCTTGCGGTGATTGTCTGGGCTGCACATCACAGCAATATCCGCCGCCTTCTTAAAGGCGAAGAGCCGAAAATCGGCCAGAAGAAAAAAGAAGCCACGACTGCCAGCGAAGAATAAATTCAGGTTACTGGACGAAAGAAAACCCGTTCTGAATTATCAGGACGGGTTTTCTTTGTTCATATCCTTATCCGATTATTTTGATATCGGATTCTACTTGGTTGTATTGGTATCGGGTTTCTCTTTCGATAGTGTTTCAGTCGGGTCCAAATCGGGAATGATGGATGCAATGCTGTTAATGTCGCCACCTGTGATCCCCACCTCTTTTAGCAATGAGTCAAGCAACGGGGCCTGCGCCCGATATCTTAGCGCGCTGTTCACCACGTTGTCGGCAAGACTTCCGCCACCCGAGTTTTTTCCATTGTCGCCCCCGGAAGACGTACCGTTCAAACCATCGATCTGAATGATTTTGATGCCTTCGATATTTTCCATCGGCTTGACACTTTCGCGAATGATCTGATCAAGGTTTTCGATAAGCTTGATCTTGATCTGCATCGCAATCTGTTCTGCGGACAGGACATTCTGTGCTTCGTTGATTGCTCTCGCGCCCTCTGCATCAACGCGATAGCGAATTTCAGCGGCCTCAGCTCGCAGTTTCTCGGCTGCGGCTTCACCCTCTGCCTCTTCGCGAAGCGCTTCTGCACGATCTGCTGCCGCGAGTTTTTCGGCCTCGGCGGCAACCTTAATGCCAATTGCCTGACGCTCGGCTTCCTTGGCAGCTTCGATCAGCTCAATTGCCTTGAGACGTTCGGCAATCTCGTTTTCACGCGCCGTTGTGACTTTCTCTTCGGCTTGAACAGCTTTGGCACGCGCAATATCTGCATTTGACTGCGCCTCCGACTGTTCTTTCGATTTCTCGGCAATGGCAATGGCACGAACCTGTTCGGCAAGTTCGATAGCCTTTTGCTTTTCGATTTCCCTTTCGCGGATCAAGCGCTCCATTTCGATCCGCTCTTCTGCGACGCCCTTATCAGCCGTAATTTTTGACTTTTCGACATTCTGAACAGACGTAATTTCGGCCTGTTTAGCAGCCTGTTCCTGCTCTGCTCGATGTCGTGCAATTTCGGCCATCTGCGTTGACTTGCGAACTTCAACTTCACGCTGTTGTTCAAGTTTGGCGTATTCTTCATCGCGCATCAACGCAAGGTGTATCTTTTCGCTTTCCAGATTCTTGGTTTTGATCTGGACTTGCGTTTCCTGCTCGATATCGTTCCGTATCTTTTTACGGCGCTCAATCTCTTCGGTCAGGCGCGTAAGACCTTCAGCATCAAAAGCATTGTTTGGATTGAAGAATTCCATTCCCGTCTGGTCAAGACCTGTAAGAGACACGGATTCCAGTTCCAAACCGTTCTTCAAAAGGTCTTCTGTAACCGCCTGCTGAACCTTCTGGACAAAATCCGTTCTTTTCTCGTGGAGTTCTTCCATCGTCATTTCAGCAGCAACAGAACGCAAGGCATCGACGAATTTGCCTTCAACAAGTTCTTTGAGCTGCGACGGCTGCATGGTGCGCTGTCCAAGCGTTTGGGCCGCAGCAGCAATGGATTCTTCGGTTGGTTGCGCCCGAACGTAAAATTCTGCCACGACATCGACGCGCATTCTGTCACGCGTGATCAATGCCTGATCATTATCGCGCCGCACCTCGAGCCGGAGGGTATTCATATTGACCGGAATAGTTTCATGAAGAATAGGGAAAACCAGTGCCCCGCCATTCATAATGACCTTCTGTCCGCCAAAACCCGTTCGAACAAAAGAGATTTCCTTAGACGCCCGAACATACAATCGCATCAAAATCATGCCAATTGCCAGCAGGGCAACAACAATAATTATTGCGGTCGTTCCAACACCTATCAGACCGTCAAACATACCTGTTCTTCCATACATCTAAAATACTCCACCAGTATTTTTTGAATAAAACACGTTCAATCCATCAAACCATTCGAATTAGCGCGAATAGCAAAGTAGATGGAATTATTTCGACGGACCAGAAGCACTGTTTCACCTTGCGAATACACATCAGATTCCATGTCCGGTTCGATAAGAATGTAATGTGTTTGACCGTGCTGATCTTTCACCTTGCCCTGCGCGGGATAGCGTGCTTTAGCCTCTCCGCCGGTGATCGTACAGAGCTTTCCAATCAGGCTGTTTTTTGAAACCGCAGTTGTCTCATCCTTCGGTACGACAACCGACAAAACATAATTTCCAACACGAAGGATCGGCATAGAAACCACGAAAGCCGGAATGATGGCAATCAAAGCAGGCAAAGGAGCCCCAAGAATCGTGTTGCTCAATCCCTGAATGAGCAAACCGGTCAAACCGAAAGCCACGAGAAAGACAATCAGTGAAAAGATTGCAGGAACCCGACCGATCCTGAGCCAAGTCATAAACTGGCCGCTGATCGATGACGTCGTCATGTCTGGCGCATCAACATCAAGGTCAATGTTCGGAAGCAAGCCATCAAGAAAGCCGAATAGTCCTGCCCCGATCAAAAGGCCGACACCTTCAATCGCAGCCAGTATGGCGACGATCACCAATGCTACTGAAAAAGGAAAGTTTGGAGTTTCATTCACATAGGATAGGAACATCACTAAGCCATCTATTTGTTCATGCGGGTTTTAATCGCAGCCAAGCGCTCACTGACCCGGTTTTGGCGAGCAAGCGCTTCGAGTTCCTGAAGCTGTGCCGCTGTCTTCGGAGCGGTCATAGCGCCAGAAGTCACACCGGTTTGGCGTTCCATGACCCGTTCAAATGCACGGGCTGCCTTGGAAACTCCGTGGCCTAAAGACGCCTCAGCCCCATTTTCAGAGGTATCAATCCGGGCTGCATCACGTACCTCGCGGAACCTAGCCAGCTCTTCTTTCATTTCGCGCTTTCTGGCCTGAAGAGCGGCAACATAGCCTTCCAATTCCCGTTCTTTCTCGGCAGCATCGGCAATACTTTGTTCGAGAACCGGAATTTGCGCCTCAATATCGAGCTGATGAGAAACTGCTGTTTCGGCAAGGTCTTCCCGACCTTCGGCAAGGGCAATTTCGATTTTGTTAGACAGGTCTTCATGTTCGGAATTCTTGTCCGACAACGTCTTGCTTGACAAATGTTTAGCCGCAAGAACCCTGCCCAGCTCATTACGAACTTCATCAATCGCATCGTCGATTTCGCGAATGGACTGCTCCATGATCGCATCAGGTGCAGCATCTTCGACAGCATCAAGAATGGCATTCAGACCACCACTGATGATGCGCCCTACTCGGCTTGACAATCCTTCAGACACTGGCGTTCTCCTTTTGGTTTCGCGCTTCGATCAGGCGCGACAGTTCAATGATACGTCGGGTTGCATTAGCCATGAGATTCGGGTTGAAGCACGGAGCATCTTCAGTAATGGCCAGCCGCAGAACGTATTCCATCAACTTGACCGCCCTCTGCATCATCCTGGCCTCATATTTCACAAGATCATTTTCACTTTCAGGCCCAGCAATGAACTCTGCCTGGGTTTCTCCGAGCCAGTCCGCAAAGAAATGCAGTAACTCGGATTCAATATCACCCTCGCGTTCAAGATCGCGGAGATATTCCACTGAAGGCCGAATATCTTCCTGAACTGATTTCAGAACTTCATTGAAATTCTGACCCGTTTCCTTCCGCAATCGCGCTTCAGAAATGATTTGCCGGATTTTGTCACTTGGTGTGACAGCCCCGGGAATACTGAGGGAGGCGATAAACTCGGCATCCTCAGCAGCCAAACGGACACTGAACGGTACTGACTTATTAGACAATATCGTCCTCCCTATCTTTTGGATCACCCATCTCGAACAACCCACCTAAAATGCAATTTCACTCTAGGTTATACATCTAAAACGCCAAGTCAATACATTTGAATTCATTTGTAAACAAATCACTACAAACGTCATGTATCACGACTTTAAGGCGAGAGAATGTTGACAATAATATGCGAAGCTGCTGGCTGGCGGTGTGATTGCCATCACACCACAACTGATCCTCTTGACGAAACAACGCCCGGATGATCACAATCCGGGCGTTATGGTTTCAGACATGCAACAACCGATACGATTACCGCAATCTGAACGCCTCGCACGTATGCGACTGGCGCGCAGTACCAATGTTGGCCCGGTCACATTCCGCAAGCTGGTCGAGCGGTTCGGATCGGCACGCAATGCCATTGATGTCCTGCCCGATATCATCGCGCGCACAGGTGGCAAACGACAGATTGTTCTGGCAACGCGCGAAGACACGATTGCCGAAATTGAACAAGCGCGCGCCTTCGATGCCAAGCCGGTGATTGTCGGTGATCCGGAATATCCGATTATGCTGGCCGCGATCGAGGATGCCCCACCCTATTTTTATGCGCTGGGTCGTGTTGAACTTTTGACCAGGCCAACCATCGGGATCGTCGGTGCTCGCAATGCATCGGCCAATGGGTGCGGTTTTGCACGGCGGTTATCCGCCGCCCTGTGCGACGCGGGATATGTTGTCGCATCGGGCATGGCACGCGGGATTGATGGCGCGGTTCATGATGCCTGCCTGCAAGTCGCAAATACGGATGGCGGCACCGTCGCGGTTCTGGGCGGGGGTGTGGATGTGATCTATCCGCGTGAACATGCCGATCTGTATCGCAAGCTTTGCGAAAATGGCTGCGTGATTTCGGAAATGCCACCGGGACTTAATCCGCAGGCACGGCATTTTCCAAGGCGCAACCGGATCATTTCCGGCCTGTCGCATGGCGTTGTCGTGGTCGAGGCCGGACGCAATTCCGGATCGCTGATTACCGCCCGATTTGCAGGAGAACAGGGACGTGATGTTTTTGCCGTTCCAGGCAGTCCGACCGATCCGCGTGCGGCAGGCCCCAACAGCCTGATCCGTGACGGGGCGATCCTGTGCGACTCCGTTGATGTGATTTTGGATGCCTTGCGTGTTTCCGAACAAAACAACCATCTGCGTGAAGGAATTCATCATTTTGCCATCGACGGCCGTGCGACAACCACAACCAGTTCATCAGATGATTTCAGCGACATCACCAAATCCATCGAACGCGATGCCCAAAGCGTGATCATCGTCGACACCCCGGAAAGCATTGATAACCAAGAAGAAACAGGGGTCCCTGCCCCGACCCGAAACGGAGACCGTGAAACGGACCATATACTTGAATTATTGTCGTCCAGTCCGCTTCTGATTGACCAGCTTATCCGGGCTTCTGGCATGCCTGCCGATGTGATTTCGACCATGCTGATTGAGCTTGAGCTTGCAGGAAGGGTTGAACGTCACCCCGGAAATAGGGTATCGCGTATCGCCGAATGAGTGTCGCAGACATCTGTGCTGCGACAATATTGTTGTGATTTGCCGCAATTTGCGCAATCTGATCTGAAATACGATCACACTATATATATGTGTCGGACATTCGGATCATTCGCAGCACGACATACATTTTCGCCCCAGGGCGCAAGAACCGGACACGAAAAACGTAATGAATCTTGTCATCGTCGAATCCCCGGCCAAAGCCAAGACGATCAATAAATATCTAGGTGACGATTACAAGGTGCTGGCCTCGTTTGGTCACATCCGCGATCTTCCGTCAAAAGATGGATCAGTTGATCCCGACAACGAATTTGCGATGGTCTGGGAAACCGATGGCCGTTCCGAAAAACAGATCCGCGAGATCGCATCGGCTGCACGCGATGCCGATACCATCTATCTCGCGACTGACCCGGATCGCGAAGGGGAAGCGATTTCATGGCATATTCTGGAAGTTCTGGAACAGAAAAAGCTTTTGCGCGGTCGCGATATTCATCGCGTTGTGTTCCACGAGATCACGAAAAAAGCGGTTACCGACGCGATTGCCAATCCGCGCGAGCTTAATCAGGAACTGGTCGATGCCTATCTGGCGCGCCGTGCCCTTGATTATCTGGTGGGCTTTAACCTGTCGCCGGTTCTGTGGCGCAAATTGCCCGGATCACGGTCGGCCGGTCGTGTTCAGTCGGTCGCCCTTCGCCTGATTTGCGAGCGCGAGATTGAGATCGAAGCATTCCGCCCCGACGAATACTGGTCACTCGAAGCCGGTTTCAAGGTGCCTGAGGGCAACTTCACCGCGCGTCTGACTCATCTGAACGGTGAGAAGCTTGATAAGCTGGCACTGGGCAATGAGGGTGCAGCGACGATTGCCAAGGAAAAGGTCGAAAGCCGCAGCTATACGGTTTCAAAGGTCGAGCGCAAAGACGTCAAACGTCGTCCGCAGCCGCCTTTCACCACCTCGACCCTGCAACAGGAAGCGTCACGCAAGCTGGGCTTTGGCGCGAAACGCACCATGCAGTTGGCACAGCGCCTTTATGAAGGGGTTGATATCGGTGGCGAGACAGTTGGCCTGATCACCTATATGCGTACCGATGCGGTCGTGCTGTCGGGCGAGGCACTGGCAGCAGCACGCCGCCTGATTTCCAAGGATTACGGTGAAAATTACCTGCCACCAAGTGCGCGCAGCTTTGCCAACAAGGCCAAGAACGCGCAGGAAGCCCACGAAGCCATACGCCCGACGGACCTGTTCCGTCGCCCTGATCAGGTTGCGCGTCACCTGGATAAGGATCAGCTTGCGCTTTATACCCTGATCTGGAAACGCACCGTCGCCTGCCAGATGGAAGATGCCAAATTCGATCAGGTCGCGGTTGATCTGTCATCGAATGACAATCACGTGGTTCTGCGCGCCAATGGTTCGGTCGTGAAATTCGACGGTTTCCTGAAACTGTATCAGGAAGGCAAGGATGACGAGGCAGAAGACGAAAATGATCGTCGTCTGCCACCTTTGAACGAAGGCCAGAAGCCCGATCTTGGCAAAGTCAGTATCGACCAGCATTTCACACAGCCCCCGCCCCGTTATACCGAGGCGAGCCTGGTCAAGAAAATGGAAGAACTGGGAATTGGCCGTCCGTCGACCTACGCATCGATCATTTCGGTGTTGCAGGATCGCGATTATGTGACGCTGGACAAGCGCCGCTTTATCGCACAGGACCGCGGTCGTCTGGTCACGGCGTTCCTGTCGAAATTCTTCGAACGTTACGTGCAGTACAACTTTACGGCCGATCTGGAAAACCAGCTTGATGACGTTTCAAACGGAAGCCTTGCCTGGCGTGATGTGCTGAACCAGTTCTGGTCGGCCTTCAAGGGCAATGTTGACGAAGCCAAGGAACTGAAAATCACCGATGTGCTTGATGCGCTTCAGGTGATGCTGGAAAACTATCTGTTCCCG